>ERZ795053.1877-NODE-1877-length-26086-cov-11.430026_pt1 | contig 26086 bp, 21 predicted proteins | sample MGYA00375137_ERZ795053 | MGnify/ENA primary metagenome ERZ795053 (study PRJEB30182, sample SAMN05720284) | activated sludge metagenome | isolation source: Anaerobic digester | place: Hong Kong | collected 2014-12-17 ...
CCTCAGTCATGCGATACCCCCAGGTAGGCGTTGATCACATCGGGGTTGTTGCGCACCTCTTCGGGGGTGCCGTCGCCGATCTTCTTGCCGTAGTCCATCACGACCACGCGGTCCGAGAGGTCCATCACCACGCCCATGTCGTGTTCGATCAGCGCGATCGTGGTGCCGAATTCGTCGTTCACGTCGAGGATGAAGCGGCACATGTCCTCCTTCTCCTCGACGTTCATACCGGCCATGGGTTCATCGAGCAGGAGAAGGCGCGGTTCCGCCGCCAGCGCGCGCGCCAGTTCCACGCGTTTCTTCAGGCCGTAGGGCAGGCGGCCGACCGGCGTCTTGCGGATCGACTGGATTTCGAGGAAGTCGATGATCTTCTCGACCTTCTCTCGATGCCCGGTCTCTTCCCTCTCGGCCCGGCCCCACCACATCGCCTGGCTGAAGAGGCCCGATTTCATCAAGGTCAGGCGGCCGGTCATGATGTTGTCCAGAACGCTCATGCCGTCGAAGAGCGCGATGTTCTGGAAGGTCCGCGCAATGCCGAGGCGCGCCACCTGGTAGGGCCGCATCGGACCGCGCCGGTGGCCCTTGAACCAGACCTCGCCTTCCTGGGGGACATAGAAGCCCGAGATCACGTTGAGCATGGAGGACTTGCCGGCGCCATTCGGGCCGATGATGGCGCGGATCTCGCCCTCGCGGATGTCGAAGGAGATGTCGGTGATCGCCTTCACGCCGCCGAAGCGCAGCGTGATGTTCTTCATCTCCATCAGGACGGGGCCGATCTTGCGGCCGTCCGCGGTGGTGTAGCCGTCCGGGTTCATCTGGTTCATTCCGCCGCCATCCTCTGCTCGCCCGTCACGACCGCCGCGTCGCGGATCGTCAGCGTGGCCTTGATGGAGCCCTTGCGGCCATCCTCGTAGGTCACTTCCGTCTCGGTGTAGATCTGCTCCTTGCCGGTGTAGAGCGCGTCGATCAGATCGGCGAACTTCTCGGCGATGATGTTGCGGCGGACCTTGCGGGTGCGCGTCAGTTCGCCGTCGTCGGCGTCCAGTTCCTTGTGCAGGATCAGGAAGCGGTGGATCTGGCAACCCGACAGCATCGGATCGGCGGCGACGGACCGGTTCACGTCTTCGACATGGCCCTGGATCATTTCGTAGACCTTCGGGTGCGCGGCGAGTTCCTGGTAGGACGAATAGGCGATGTTGTTGCGCTCGGCCCAGTTGCCGACCGCCGTCAGGTCGATGTTGATGAAGGCCGTGCACATGTCGCGGCCCGCGCCGAAGACCACTGCCTCAAGGATGTTGGGGTAGAACTTCAGCTTGTTTTCGACATACTTCGGCGCAAAGAGGCGCCCGTCCGCCATCTTTCCCACATCCTTGGCGCGGTCGATGATGCGCAGGTGACCTGTGCCTTCCTCGAAAAAGCCCGCGTCGCCCGTCGCCACCCAGCCCTCGGCGTCCTTGGTCGAGGCGGTGGATTCAGGGTTCTTGTAATATTCGACGAAGGTTCCCGGCGACCGGTAATAGACCTCTCCGCTGTCGCCGATCTTCACCTCCACGCCAGGCGAGGGCACGCCCACGGTGTCCGACCGGACCTGCCCGTCGGGCTGCTGGGTGATGAAGACCGACGCCTCGGTCTGGCCGTAGAGCTGCTTGAGGTTGATGCCCAGCGCCCTGTAGAAATCGAAGATCTCCGGCCCGATCGCCTCGCCTGCCGTATAGCCGACGCGGATGCGCGAATAGCCAAGCGTGTTCTTCAGCGGCCCGTAGACGAAGATGTCACCGATCGCATAACGCAGGCGGTCCAGGGCCGAAACCGGCTTGCCGTCGAGGATCGCGGGGCCGACGCGGCGGGCGACGGCCATGTAGTGATCGAACATCCGCTTCTTCAGCCTGCCGGCATCCTCCATCCGGATCATGACGTTGGTCAGCTGACCTTCGAAGACGCGGGGCGGGGCGAAGAAATAGCTTGGCCCGATCTCGCGCAGGTCGGTCATCATGGTGGCCGCGTTTTCTGGGCAGTTCACAGTGAAGCCCGTCCACATCGCCTGTCCGATGGAAAAGATGAAATCGCCGACCCAGGCCATCGGCAGATAGGCCAGAACCTCGTCCGTGTGGCGCAGGCGGTCGAAGCCGGCGGTATTTTGCGAGGTGACGATGATGTTGCGGTTCGACAGCACCACGCCCTTGGGCTTGCCCGTCGTTCCCGACGTATAGAGCATCACGCAGGGATGATCGAAGGTCAGTTCCCCGGTGCGCCCGTCAAGTTCCGCCTCGACCCGGTGGTGGGCGGCCCTTCCCTCGGCCGCGATGTCGGCCAGGGCGTTCATGCGCGAATGGTCGTATTTGCGCATCCCTCGCTTGTCGAGATAGAGGATGTGATCGATGCCCGGCAGCCGGTCCTGAACCTCAAGGACCTTGTCTACCTGTTCCTGATCGCCGCAGACGACGAAGCGCGCGCCGCAGTGGTCAAGGACATAGGCCATCTCTTCGGCCACGGCGTCCTGGTAAAGAGGAACGGGCACCGCGCCGCACATCTGCGCGGCGATCATCGACCAGTAAAGGGCGGGCCGGTTACGGCCGATGATGGCGACGTGATCGCCGCGTTCGATCCCGAGCGTCATGTAGCCAAGGGCGATGGCGCGGACCTCGGCGGCGGTTTCCGCCCAGGTCCAGCTTTGCCAGATGCCGAATTCCTTTTCGCGGTAGGCGGGCAACGCCCCCCATGTCGCGGCATTGCGCGCCAGCAAAGCCGGAATGGACTGCAAGGCAGCGTCCGTCGCCGTCGTTTCCACCAGGGGCCTCCTCCTGCGCCGTTGCCGGTGCTTGTTCTTCGCCGGGGCGATTCCTCCGATACCCCAGCGTCCCGCGAGAAGGTTTGGTCGTCAAAGTTTTCCTGACTTTTTCGGGAATCTTACGAATTGTAACAAGGCGCGCCCACCGGGCCGGACCGGCGGCGGCGGCTTCGCCGGCCCGCTTGCGGAAAAGGACGGCAGCCGCCGCAGGGGGGGGGAATCACAGATGCCGACACGCGCCGCGGGCGCCGATCGCCGCCAGGACGGCGGCGAACAGGAAATACGCCGATATGGCCAGGGACTGCACCGGCATGGCGATGCCGCGGTCGATCAGCCAGCCGCAAAGCCCTGGACCGATGGCCGAGCCCAAGACCATGATCGCGCCGATCATCGCGCGGATGCGGCCAAGATTCGCCGTCCCGTAGACCTCGGCCCAGAGCGAGGCGCCGACGGTGGACTGGGCGCCGTTCGCGATTCCCATGAGCGCAAGGCCCAGTGCGGCAAGCGGCAGCCCCTGGGCCGTCCCGATCAACGCGTATCCCGCTGCCATCGGCAAGAGGTGCAGCCCGGTGATCCGGGTCGAGCCGAAGCGGTCCACCAGCACGCCCGTCAGCATCATGCTGCCGACCCCGGCGGCGGTGAAGACGGGAAACAGCGCGACAAGGTCGATATGCGCCCAGCCCTTTGCCTCGGCAAAGTGGACCTGATGGAAGAAGAAGGCGGTGTTCCAGGCCCCCGGACCAAGAATCGCGGGTAGCATCAGCCAGAACAGGCGGTTGCGGACCACATCCTTGCGAGCCCAGGTCTTTCCCTGCATTCCGGCGGACCGGCTTTCCTGCGCAAAGGACTGCGGTGTGCGTTCACGCCTGAGCAGCAGAAGCAGCACGCCGGTCATCAGGAGCAGCGTGGCCGTCGCGAAAAGCCACAGGGTGCGCCAGTCGAACCAGCCCTTCAGCGCGACGAACAGGATCGGAAGCGTCGCTTCACCCAGCGCAAAGCCAAGCCCGGAGAACGCGATCGCCCGCCCGCGCGTGGCGACGAACCAGCGCGCCATCGCGACCGTCGCGGCATGGGTCATCATTCCCTGCCCGCTGAAGCGCAAGAGAAAGATCGTCAGGCCCAGCACCCAAAGCGTGCCCGCCGCCGACATCAGCGCCGTCGCGACCGCAAGTCCCAGCAACACCGCCGAACCGACCAGCCGCACCCGGAACCGGTCGGTCAGGCCGCCGGCAACAACCATGACAGCCGCCGAGGACATCGTTGCCAGCGCGTAGATACCGCCCCAGCCCGCGTGGCTCAGGTCAAAGGCCGCGCGGATATCGCCCGCGAAGATGGAGATGAAGAAGGTCTGGCCGAAGCTGGACGAAAACGTCAGCAGGAACCCGGCCATCAGCCAGGGCGCGTTGCTGCGGAAGAACTCGGCCTGGCGATGCATTGCGCCCGTGATATTCAGGGAAAGCGTCCGGAGTGGCGCCTGCCGGCCGACAGGACCGGAAGCGCCCGCACGACGCTTAGCAGAGCCGGGAACAGGGGGAAACCGCGATTGCGCGGGATCAGGCGCTCCGGGCGTCGCGCACCATCGCGGCCAGCGTCTCGAACTGGCCGCTCAGCGGATTGGTCTTGCGCCACACGAGGCCAATCGTCCGGGTCGGGCGCGGCGACCTGAGTTGGGCGACGGACACCTCGGCGTTGCGCGTCTCGATCATGACGGCCATCCGCGGGATCAGCGTTACCCCTATCCCCGCGCCCACCATCTGCACGAGCGTGGACAGCGAACTGCCCTCCATCAGGTCGCGCGGCGCCGCCGAGGACATCTTGCAAAACGAAAGCGCCTGATCGCGAAAACAGTGCCCTTCCTCCAAGAGCAGCAATCGCATCGTGCCAAGCGTGTCGGCGTTCGGGACGGGCAGCTTTGCGTCCTGGCCCGGCCGGACCAGCACGAATTCCTCGCTGAACAGCGGGTATTCGGTCAGGGACGGTTCGGACACCGGCAGCGCGACGATCGCCGCGTCCAGCCGCCCCTCGATCAGGTCGTCGACAAGCTTCTTTGTCACGGCTTCCCGCGGGCGCAGGTCAAGGTCGGGGAAACGGGCGGAAAGGGTCTGGATCACCGTCGGCAACAAGTAGGGCGCAACCGTGGGAATCACGCCGATCCGAAACTGCCCGCCCAGCGCACCCATCGAGGCGCGCGCAAGATTCGCCAGCTCGTCCACCGACCTCAGGATGTCGCGCGCGCGGAGCGCGAAAGCCTCGCCCAGCGCGGTCAGGCGGATTTGCCGCGCGCCCCGTTCGATGAGCGGCGAGCCCAGGATTTCCTCCAGCTCCTTCATCTGAAGCGACAGCGCGGGCTGGGAGATCGTGCAGGCCTCGGCCGCGCGGCCGAAATGACCGTGCTGGGCCAGCGCCTCGAAATAGCGAAGATGCCGAATCGTGATCTGAGTCATAATCTCAGCATATGGTTGCGATTAGAAAATGAAAATTCCATTTATTAAATCGCTGTGCTAACCAGAGGCCGGTTCAACCGCGAGAGAGGCGCCCAAAGCGCAGACACCGCGCGTTTCAATGAAGCCGCCTGGCCAGAGTTCGGAGGATTAGATGGACGGAAACGATGTGAAATCGGCGGGCAAATGCCCCGTCATGCATGGCGCAAACAGCAACATGGGCGGCAACGTCATGGAATGGTGGCCGAATGCGCTGAACCTCGACATCCTGCACCAGCACGACAGCAAGACCAACCCGCTGAAGGGCTTCAACTACCGTGAAGAGGTCAAGAAGCTGGACGTGGCCGCGCTCAAGGCTGACCTGACCGCCCTGATGACTGACAGCCAGGACTGGTGGCCGGCGGACTGGGGGCACTATGGCGGCCTCATGATCCGCATGGCGTGGCACGCTGCGGGTTCCTACCGACTGGCCGACGGCCGGGGTGGCGGCGGCACTGGAAACCAGCGCTTCGCGCCGCTGAACAGCTGGCCCGACAATGCCAATCTTGACAAGGCCCGCCGCTTGCTGTGGCCGATCAAGAGGAAATACGGCAACCGCGTCTCCTGGGCCGATCTGATCATCCTGGCCGGCAACGTCGCCTATGAATCGATGGGCCTGAAGACCTTCGGCTTCGCCTTTGGCCGCGAAGACATCTGGCACCCGGAAAAAGACGTCTACTGGGGTTCCGAGAAGGAATGGCTCGCGCCGTCCGACAGCCGATACGAGGACGTGGCGAACCCCGCGACCATGGAAAACCCGCTGGCCGCCGTGCAGATGGGTCTGATCTACGTCAACCCCGAAGGCGTGAACGGCGTGCCCGATCCGCTGAAGACCGCGCATCAGGTGCGCGAGACCTTTGCCCGGATGGCGATGAACGACGAGGAAACCGTCGCGCTGACCGCCGGCGGCCACACCGTCGGCAAGACCCACGGCAACGGCAGCGCGGCCAACCTCGGGCCAAGCCCCGAAGGCGCCGACCTTGCCGAACAGGGCATGGGCTGGATGAACCACAGTACCCGCGGTATCGGTCGCGACACCGTAACAAGCGGGATCGAGGGTGCATGGACCACCCATCCGACCAAGTGGGACAACGGGTATTTCCACCTGTTGTTGAACTACGACTGGTGGCTCGCGAAATCGCCCGCAGGCGCGAACCAGTGGCAACCCGTCGGCATCAAGGAAGAAGACATGCCGGTTGACGTCGAGGATCCGTCGATCCGCGTCATGCCGATCATGACCGATGCCGACATGGCGATGCGCTTCGACCCCGAGTACCGCAAGATTTCCGAGCGGTTCTACAACGACTTCGACTACTTCTCAGAGACCTTCGCGCGCGCCTGGTTCAAGCTGACCCACCGCGACATGGGGCCGAACACCCGCTACATCGGCCCCGAAGCCCCAAGCGAAACCCTGATCTGGCAGGATCCGGTTCCCGCGGGCGCGACCGGCTGGGACGTGGACGCGGTCAAGGCGAAGATCGCCGCCTCCGGCCTGCCGGTCGCCGACCTTGTCGCGACCGCGTGGGATTCGGCGCGGACCTTCCGCCAGTCGGACTACCGGGGCGGCGCCAATGGCGCGCGGATCCGGCTTGCGCCGCAGAAGGACTGGGAAGGCAACGAACCGGCCCGTCTTCAAAAGGTGCTTTCGGTCCTTGAGCCGATCGCCAACGCCGCTGGCGCGTCGCTTGCCGACGTGATCGTCCTGGCGGGCGGCGTCGGCGTCGAGCAGGCAGCGAAAGCCGCGGGCTTCGACGTGACCGTTCCCTTCGCTCCGGGCCGCGGCGATGCGACCGACGCGATGACCGACGCGTCGTCCTTTGCCGTCCTGGAGCCCGTCGCCGACGGCTTCCGCAACTGGATGAAAAAGGACTACGTCGTATCGGCCGAGGAACTGATGCTCGACCGTGCGCAGCTCATGGGGCTGACCGCCTGCGAGATGACCTGCCTTGTCGGCGGGATGCGGGCGATGGGCACCAACCACGGTGGCACCCGGCATGGCGTGTTCACCGACCGCGAGGGCGCGCTGACGACCGACTTCTTCACGAACCTGACGGATATGGCGTGGAAATGGGTTCCGACCGGGTCCAACAGCTACGACATCGTCGATCGCAAGTCCGGCGCGAAGAAATGGACGGCGACGCGCGCCGATCTGGTCTTCGGCTCGAACTCGGTCCTGCGCGCCTACGCAGAGGTCTATGCCCAGGACGACAATGCCGGGAAGTTCGTGAATGACTTCGTGGCGGCCTGGACCAAGGTCATGAACGCCGACCGCTACGACCTGGCCTGAGGCCGGCGGCGCATCTGCGACCGAAAATCGGAAGGCCCCCGGAAACGGGGGCCTTCTTGCGTTTCCGGCCCGCCATCCTGCCCCGGGGTCTTGAAACGCCGGCCGTGGCAAGCGACAAGCGGAAAGGAAGGGGCCGCCCTGTCGCGCCCCGCCGCGGGAAGACCGATGCAGGCGCCGAACGTCCAGTCCAAGATGCTCCAGGCGGGGCTGAACCTGATCCAGCAGGCGCTGTCCATCTTCGACAGCGACCTGAGACTGGTGGTCTGCAATCGCAAGTACCAGCAGATGTTCAATCTTCCCGATAGCCTCGTCGAACCGGGCACACCCTTCGAGGACACGATCCGCTATCTGGTCCTGCGCGGCGAATACGGGGATGTGGACGATACCGACACCGCCGTGCTGGCACGAGTAGAACAGGCCCGGACCTTCCAGCCCCACTACATGGAGCGCGCGCGGTCGAACGGGCGCACGATCAGCGTAGAGGGCGCGCCGCTGGCACAGGGCGGCTGGGTCACCGTCTATACAGACATCACCGAGATCAAGAACCAGGAAGCCCTGTTGCGTGTCAGGTCAGAGGAGCTTTCGGACCAGCTTCTGACCCATGCTGAGCGGCTGGCACAAGCGAACCGTGAACTCGCTGCGACCAATGCCGCGCTTGAGGAAGCCAAGCGAGAGCTGATGGAGACTGAGGCGCGGACGCGGCTGGTGACCGGGATGGTGCCGGCCCATATCGCACATGTGACGCCCGAGTTCCGCTACACCTTCTCGAACCGCAAGCTCGGGTCGGTGATGCCGGGCAGCGCCAGTGATATCATCGGCCTGACCGTGGCCGAGGCGCTGGGGCAGGAAACCTTCGAACGGATCGAACCCGGCCTGCGCCGCGCGCTGGCCGGAGAGGCGAACGTGTTCGAGACCACGCACGAGGCGTCGGGCCACCGGATCCGCGTCGCGCTAACGCCCGAACACGACAGCCAGGGCCATGTGCAGGGTGTCTATGTCCTTTCCGCCGACGTGACCGAGGAAACCCAGGCCCGGGCCGCGCTGGCGCATACCGCCAAGCGGGAACTTGCGGCGCATCTGACTTCGGGGCTTGCGCATGATTTCGCCAACCTGCTGACGATCATCATGGGGCTCCAGGGCCGTCTGGAACGGATCGAGGCACTGCCCGAAGAGGCGGCCGAAATCGCGCGCGCCACCCTTGCGGCGGCACGGCGCGGCGGTACGCTGCTTGATCGTATCGCGCGCATTTCCGGCCCTGCCGAACTGCATCCCGCGCCCACCGATCTTGCGGCATCGCTGGCCGACCTGAAGACCATGACCGGCCCCATCCTGCCACAGGCCATCACGCTTGACATCGGCCTGCAATCGCTGAGCGGGCCGCTTCTTCTGGATGCGGGGGCCTTGCAGGACGCGCTTTTGAACCTGATCCTGAACGCGCGCGACGCGATCGGGTCGCGGCCCGGGTGCATCACGCTGACCGCGCGGCCGGTGCGCGACACCTGGCTTGAGATCACCGTCGAAGACACCGGCCCCGGGTTCACCGAAAAGGCGCTGGCGCACGGGCTCGATCCCTTCTTCACGACCAAGGGGGGCGAAGGGTCGGGCCTTGGCCTGTCGATGGTCTACGATCAGACCAAGCTTGTCGGCGGCAGCGTGAAGCTCGCGAACCGGCCCGGCGGCGGCGCATCGGTGACCCTGCGCCTGCCCTTGCGCCCCGTGACAGCAAGGGTCGCGCCAATGCTGGTCCTCCTGGTCGAGGACAACGAGGTGATCCGCACCGACGTGCGGGAAATGCTGCGGGCCATGGGCCATACGGTCGCCGAGGCCGGCAGCGTGACCGAGGCGCTTGAGCTTGCGGACCTGCCCGGTCTGGGCCTTGTCCTGTCCGACATCGGCCTGCCGGGCGAGGCGACCGGCATCGACCTGATGACCGAACTGGCCCGGCGTTCGCCCGGATTGCGACGGGCCTTGATGACATCGCTGCCGCGCGGCGACGGCCTGCGCGAAAGCGCGGGCACGGTGCCGGTCCTGACGAAGCCCTTCGCCTTCGAAGAGCTTTCCGCCTTTCTCGCGCAATCGGAGGAACGATGACACAGGCCCATGTCGCGATTCTTGACGACGAGCCCGAGATACGCCGCATGCTGTCCGACGCGCTTGAGGAGGCCGGATTCCGCACCACGTCCTATGCCCGCGCGACAGAGTTCGAGGCGGCACTGAAACGCATGACGCCCGATGTCTGCCTAGTCGACCTGGGCTTGCCAGATCGCGACGGGCTGGCCATCGTGCACCGGCTTGCGCTGGAATCCGGCGCGGCGATCATCATCATCTCGGGCCGCGCGCAGGTCCAGGACCGGGTGACCGGCCTTGAGCTTGGCGCCGATGACTACATCATCAAGCCCTTCGACCCGGCAGAGGTCGTGGCGCGCATTAGGGCGCGTCTGCGCAAGACCCGCACCGAGGGCGACCGGTCTACCCAGGTCGCGAGGTTCAACGGCTGGACGGCCGAGTTCGACCGCTATGTCCTGATCGACCAGACGGGCAACGAAGTGCCCTTCAGCCACGCCGAGGGCGAGGTGCTGCGGCTGTTTCTCGAAAGTCCCAAGCGGCTGATCTCGCGCGCGCAGATGCAAGAGACGCTGGGCGGCGCCGCGGGAGACAGCTTTGACCGCGCGATGGATGTGCGGATTTCCAGGCTGCGCACCAAGCTTGGCGAGGATCCGAAGAACCCCCGCCTCATCAAGACGATCTATGGCGCGGGCTATATCTTTCTGGGCGATGTGAACTGGGGCTGAGCCGGACGATGACGACACTGACACTGATCCGGCACGGACAGGCCAATTCCGGCGCCACGACCGAAGCGGACTATGACCGGCTTTCGCCGCTGGGCCGGCAGCAGGCGCATTGGCTGGGCGAACACCTGCGGGCGACCGGCGGCTTCGACCGGATCGTGTCGGGCACCCTGCGCCGCCAGCGGGAAACCGCCGCGGGGCTGAACCTTGCGGGGCGTCCGCACAGCGAGGATTCGCGCCTGAACGAACTTGACTATTTCGCGCTGTCGCAGGTCTTGCATGACCGCGACGGCATTCCCTTTCCGAAAGGGCCGGCGGAGTTCGCCGCCCACGTTCCGCAGGTTCTGCAACTGTGGCGCGAGGGGCACGCCGGGCCCGATCATGAAACCTACGACGCCTTCCGTACCCGCGTCTTTGGCGCGCTGACCGCCGCCGCGCAGGACGGGCCGGGTGCCGTTCTTGTCACCTCGACCGGGGTCATCGCGACGCTTTGCGCCCTTGCGCTGGGCCTAGAGGCAGAGATCAAGGCGCGGATGTTCCTCAGGATCATGAACACCTCGGTGCACCGGTTCGTCTTCGACGGAGAAGTGCTTCACCTGGCCCAGTTCGGGGCCACCCCGCATCTGGACCTGCCCGAAAGGCATTCGGCGCGAACCTACTTCTGATCCTGCGCGATCGGAACGACGCGCGGCGCTTCGGGTTCAGGTGCCAGTTCCTCGAAGTCGAAACTGTCAAGCCGCTTGGCCCGCCGCCCGGCCTTGTCGGCAGAGATCTTGATGTCCTCGATATCCTTGGCCGCCTGATGGAAATGGCGGTCAAGGTTTTCCACCCGGTTGCCCAAACGGTCCACATCGGCGTGCAACAGCGCCAGTTCCTTGCGTATCGCGCCGGCCTGTTCGCGCATCCGCGCGTCCTTGAGGACCGCGCGCATCGTGTTCAGCGTCGCCATGCAGGTGGTGGGCGACACGATCCAGACCTTTGCCGCGAAACCTTCCCGCACGACCTCGGGAAAGTTGGCGTGCAACTCGGCATAGACGGCCTCGGACGGGAGGAACATGAGCGCCCCGTCCGCGGTTTCGCCCTCTATGATGTAGCGTTCACTGATCGCCTTCACATGGCCGCGAACGGCGATGCGCAGCATCCTTTGCGCCTCGATCGCCTCGCTGTTGTTGGTGGCGCGCCGCAGCGCCTCGTAGGCTTCCAGCGGGAACTTGGAATCGATGACGATGGGGCCCGGCGGGTTCGGGAGGTGGATCAGGCAGTCGGCGCGGCGCCCGTTCGACAGCGTCGCCTGCATGGTGAACGCATCTGCGGGCAGCGCCTTGCGCACGATGTCGTTCAACTGGATCTCACCAAAGGCGCCCCGGGTCTGCTTGTTCGACAGGATATCCTGCAAGGACAAGACGTCACCCGACAGTTTCTCGATCTTGGCCTGGGCCTTGTCGATCGTCTCCAGCCGCTGCTGCAGTTCGCCCAGCGACCGCGCCGTGCGTGTGGCGCTGCCGTGCAGGCTGTCGCTCATGCCCTTGGCAACCTCGGACAAACGGTTTTCCATCAGCGCCAGAACCCGCGCCTGCGACGCCGCCTGCGCCTCGGACACATGCATCAGCCCGCCGGACAGTTGCTGCTGCCCGTCCGACAGGGACTGCACCCGGGCATCAAGCGACTGCATCTGCCGCAGCATCGGTTCGGTCATACGCGCCGACCGCCCCGCCGCGCGCAGCGTGACAAGGATAAGGATGGCAAGAACCAGCACCGCCACGGCGCCAAGACCGGCAAGCACCGCCGGATCGTCAAGCGCATAGGTCTGGCCGCGAAAGGTGATCATGTCCGCCCGAAAAGCCGTTCGATATCTGCCAGCTTCAGTTCGACATAAGTCGGCCGGCCGTGGTTGCACTGGCCCGAAAGCGGCGTCGCCTCCATCTCCCGCAGGAGGGCGTTCATCTCCTCGACCCGCATGCGCCGGCCGGACCGGACCGATCCGTGACAGGCCATGCGCGACAGGACGGCGTCGATCCTGGACTGGACGGACCGGCTGGCGCCTTCGTCGTGAAGTTCGTCGACGATGTCGCGCACCAGGCCGCGCGCGTCGACCTCGCCCAGGATGGCCGGCGTCTCGCGGATGGCGATGGCACCCCCGCCAAAGGGTTCGACCACCAGGCCAAGACCCGCCAGCGTATCGGCATGGTCGAGCAAGAGCGCCGCGTCCGCAGGCCGCAGATCGACGATCTCGGGGATCAGGAGCGCCTGTGCCGGCACCGGCGCGGCGTCGCGCAGGCGCTTCAGCCGTTCGTAGACCAGCCGTTCGTGTGCAGCGTGCTGATCCACGATGACCATGCCCGTTTCGGTCTGGGCGATGATGTAGTTTTCATGGACCTGGGCGCGGGCGGCCCCCAGCGGCCGGTGCGCCAGGGCCTGATCCTCCGGCCCCGGGTCGGCGTCCGGCGCGGGTTCGAACCGGGCCGAAGCCTCGGCGAGTTCGGGTGCAAGCGGCGCCTGGAAGACCGCCGCGCGGTGCAGGGTCGCCTGCGATGGACGGTCCATCTGATAGATGCGCGGTTCCGTCGGTTCAGGACGAAAGGCGCCAAGCGTCGCGCCCGCGACCGTGCTCGAGGCCCGGTGCCCGGCGCCGGCAAGGGCGTGTCGCAGCGCCGACACGACAAGCCCGCGCGCGATGCCCGGTTCGCGGAACCGCACCTCGGCCTTGGCGGGATGAACGTTCACGTCGACCCGTTCGGGCGGACAGGTCAGGAACAGCGCCGCCGCCGGATGCCGGTCGCGCGACAGGACGTCGGAATAGGCCGCGCGCAGCGCGCCGATCAGAAGCTTGTCGCGCACCGGGCGGCCATTGACGAACAGGAACTGTTCGACCGCCGCCCCCCGCGAATAGGTCGGAAGCGCCGCGTAGCCGGCAAGCCGCATCCCTTCGCGTTCGGCATCGATGCGGATCGCGTTTTCCGTGAACTCCGCCCCCAGCAGCGTGGAAAGCCGCGCGAAAAGGGCGTCGAACAGGTCGCCCTGGCAGCCATCGGCCCGCAATGTCACCCGCCCCTCGCCGCCCCCCGAAAGGTCGCGCAGCGTGAAGGAGACATAGGGCTCCGCCATGGCGAGCCGGCGGATCACGTCCGCGATGGCCTGCGCCTCGGCCCGGTCGGTGCGCAGAAACTTGAGCCGCGCCGGCGTCGCGAAGAAAAGATCGCGAAGCTCGACCACCGTTCCGCGTCCAAGCGCGGCGGGGCGCACCGCCTCCATCCGTCCGCCAGAGACCGCGATCTGCGCCGCCTCTGCCCCCGACATGCGCGAGGTGATGGTCAGCCGCCCCACCGATCCCAGCGATGGCAGCGCCTCGCCGCGGAAGCCGAAACTGTGGATATCAAGCAGGTCGGAGCCGTCGATCTTCGACGTCGCGTGGCGCGCCAGCGCCAGCGGCAGATCGTCGGCGGTCATGCCGCAGCCATCGTCGCTGACGCGGATCAGCGTCTTGCCGCCGTCGGCATAGGCCACGTCGATGCGCCGCGCGCCGGCATCCAGCGCGTTTTCCACCAGTTCCTTGACGGCAGAGGCCGGGCGTTCGACGACCTCGCCCGCCGCGATCCGGTTGATCGCGGCTTCGTCGAGCTGCCGGATCACGGGTCGCTCGGTGTGCATGTTGGGGCTGGTGGCGTTCATGCCACAAGAATTAGCATGGCCCGACAGATTCGGCCATGCCGATCAGTCGTCCGGCTCAAGCCCCTTCGGCTGCCCCACAACGACAAAGCGCAGTTTGCCGCCATCCATCAGCCGGGACGCGACACGCTTGATATCCTCGGCGGTCACCGCCTCGACGTAAGAGTTGCGGTTCACGAGGTAATCAACGGGCAACCCGTCCAGCTGCATCCCGACAAGGATTGTGGCGATCGGACCGTTGCCGTCGAATCGCAGCGGGTAAGACCCGGTCAGATAGGTCTTCGCGGCCGCGATCTCGGCGTCGCTGGCACCCTCGGCCGCGATCCGCGCCCATTCGGCGCGCACCACCGCAACGGCCTCTGCCACCTTTTCGTTCGCCGAGGCGAAGGAACCTTGCCAGGTCTCCGCCAGGTCCATCGGCGCGAGGTAGGTGCCGATGCCGTAAGTCAGTCCACGTTTTTCGCGAACCTCCTCCATCAGCCGGGATGCGAAGCCCTGGCCGCCGATGATCTGGTTCAGGACATAGGCGGCGAAGAAATCGGGGTCGTCGCGCTTGATCCCCTCCTGCCCGAAGATCACGACCGACTGCGGCGAGGCATAGTCGACGACGGTGACACCGGGCGTCAACGTGAACTCCGCGCGCGGCGGGATCAGTCCGCCGATCTCAGGCAGTTCCCCCAGAAGATCGTCCAGGAGCTTCGACAGATCCGCCGCGGTGATATCGCCCACGGCCGAGACATAGACCCGGTCGCGTGCCATCACCCGGTCCTGCGCATCGAACATGTCGTCCCGCGTCAACGCCGAGACACTTTCGACGGTGCCGTTGCGAGAGGTTGCATAAGGATGATCGCCAAAAGCGCGTTCGTCGAAAGTGCGACCCGCAATCGCGTTGGGGTCTTTTTCCTCGCTCTGGATAATCGACACGACCTGGGCGCGCACCCGGTCGATCGCGTCCTGGTCGAACCGCGGGTGGGTCAGCGCCGATTTCAGCAAGGCGACAGAGGCATCGCGGTTTTCGGTCAGGAATCGGGCCGACACCGATAGCGCGTCGTCCCAGGCATCGAAACTGAAATCCGCGGCAAGCTCCTCCCGCGTCTCGGCGAAGGCCCGGGCGTCCAGGTCGCCCGCGCCTTCCTCGATCAGGGCGGCCATCAGGCGCGTTTCCCCCCGCTTGCCCGGCCGGTCAAGGCTGGTGCCGCCCCTGAACCGGATCTCCAGCGCGACGAAGGGCAATGCGTGTTCCTCGACCAGCCAGGCGTGAAGCCCGCGCTGCGATGTGACCTGCTGGATGCTGACTTCGGCCAGCGCAGGTCCGGCAAGAAGCAGCGCGGCAATACCCGCGAAGATGGCCCGGATCATTGCATCGTCTCCTCTTGACCCGCGCGCATGAGCCAGCCGGTCACAGAGCGCCGGCGGTCAAGCAGCTCCCGCGCGGCGCTCATGACGTCTTCGGCGCTGACCGCATCGAGAACCCGGGGCCAGTCCTGTACATCCGCGACCGTCAGCCCGGTGGTCAGCGCCTGGCCATATTCGTTGGCAAGCCCGCGCGTGTCGTCGCGCGAATAGATCAGGTCGGCATGGATCTGGGCCTTGATCCGCTTGAACTGCGCGTCATCCACACCATCGGCCAGAAATCCGGCAAGCGCATCGTCAAGCGCATGTTCGGCCGTTGCCAGCGTCACCCCTTCGGCGGGAACAACATAGATCCCGAACGTCGTGTCGTCATAGGATGTCCCGTCGTAAAACGCCCCCGCCTGGATCGCCTGCTTGGTCTCGAACATGAGCTTGCGGCCAAGGACCGAGGTTTGCGAGTTTCCGCCAAGAAGTGCCGCGAGCATCGTCAGCGCCGCGGCCTTTTCCTGTGCGTCGGGGTCGCGTTCCGGCACAAGGTAGGTGCGCATGACAACCGGCTGAGAAACCCGCGGGTCCGAAAAGGCAAGCCGGCGCTCGGCCAGTTGCGGCGGTTCGGAGGGCCGCTTGCGCGCGGTGATACCGGGCGTGGGGGCCAGCGGCCCGTAATACTTCTCCGCCAGCGCAAGGACGGCCTCTGGCATCACGTCGCCGGCGACGATCAGGATCGCGTTGTTGGGCGCATAGTACCTCTGGTACCACTCCAGCGCGTCCTGCCGTGTCAGCGCCTCCATCTCGTGGCGCCAGCCGATAACCGGCGTGCCGTAGGGATGATTGAGGTACTGCGCCGCGCGCCGCTGTTCGCCGAAGATCGCCGAAGGGTCGCTGTCGGTGCGCATGTTGCGTTCTTCGATGATGACCTCGCGTTCGGTGCGCCAGTCGTCTTCCGACAGAAGAAGATTTCGCATCCGGTCGGCTTCCATCCGCATCACAAGTTCAAGCCGGTCGGCGGCGACGCGCTGGTAATAGGCGGTGTAGTCCCAGGATGTGAAGGCGTTGTCGGATCCGCCGTTCGCCTCGACGGTCCTGGAAAGTTCGCCCGGGGCCAGGGTGTCGGTCCCCTTGAACATCAGGTGTTCCAGGAAATGCGCCACGCCCGAGACGCCGCGCCGTTCGTCCGCCGCCCCGGCGCGATACCAGACCATCTGCACGACAACCGGTGCGCGATGATCCTCGATCACCACCACATCCAGGCCGTTGGGAAGCTGGAAGGTCGAAACGTCATCCGCGAGGGCAGGACGGGCGAGGGCCAGGGCAAGTATGGCCCAGCGCAGAATTGATGCCATGTGTTCCGATTCCGGACTTGTTGCTGCAGCGAGACTTACGCACGAACGCGCGCGCCGCAACCCCGGCCGGGCGGAAAGTCGATCACTTATCGTAGAGTTCGGCAGGCGGTGCGCCGACGGTGCGCACACCGCGCTTGCGCCAGAATTCCAGTTCCAGGAACTGATCCAGCGACATGTCCGCATAGGCCTTGTAGTAAACGTTCACGTTGAAAAGACGCTCAAGCAGGCGACCATCGTGATCGCGCCGCCATTCGAGGTCTTCGGCGGCAAGCTGTTCGCGGATGTTGGCGCTGGTGCCAAACCGGCCGACATGCCCGACAAGCCCGCCATCGGCGCCAGCCCCGCGATCGGGCCGACCGCCCAGCGCGACGACGGCATCGGCCTCGGGCGTCGGGTCGGTCAGGTTCAGACCGCCGGGCGTGGGTTCCGGCAGCGCGGCGATGTCTTCGGGCAGTTGCAGCGGCTTGACCGGCAAGACCGAGAATTCGTCAGGCGCGCGGCTTTGCGAACGGATGTGCAGAAGCTTCGGCTCCTTGTCGCCGCAAGCCGCAAGCAGCAGAACCGTGCCGATTGCGATTGCCGAGATGCCTTTTGCTGCCTGCATGAAGTCCGTCCTCCGCCTGCTTTGCCCAGTGTCTTAGCGCAACTGTCTCGCGCCGTCACGGGGTCTTGTCCCGTCCTGTGAAGATGACCAGCCCAAGCGCGCCGATGAAGATGGCGATATCGGCCACGTTGAAGGAGTAGGGGTTTTCGATCCCCGGGACCGACATGTTAAGAAAATCGGCAACCGCGCCATATCGCAGCCGGTCAATGACATTGCCGATCGCGCCGCCGATCAGGAAACCTGCGGCAGCGCGCGCCGCCAAGCCGTGTCCGGGTTTGCGGACCCAAAGCCAGACCCAGACCGAAATGACAGCGGCCAGCGCGATCAGGAACCAGCGGGTGATGTCGGCGCCATTCGACAGAAGCCCGAAATTCACCCCTTCGTTCCAGGCCATCCGGAAGGTCAGGAAGGGCGGAAACACATCGATCCGGCCAAGGGAGCGCAGATCCATCGCCTCGACCACGGCCCATTTGCTGAACTGGTCGGCGACAAGAATCGCTGTCGCGACAAGAAAGGTGACCCGCATGGATCAGTGCCGGAAATGTCGCTGGCCGGTGAAGACCATGGCCAGCCCCGCCGCGTCGGCGGCGGCGATCACGTCTGCGTCCCGCATCGACCCGCCGGGCTGGATCACCGCCGTCGCCCCGGCCTCGGCCGCGGTCAGCAGGCCGTCGGGGAAGGGGAAGAAGGCGTCCGATGCCACGACCGATCCACGGACCGTCGGTTCGCCCAGGCCAAGTACTTCGGCCATGTCGGCCGACTTGCGCGCGGCGATGCGGGTCGAATCGACCCGGCTCATCTGGCCCGCGCCGACGCCGACGGTGGCCCCGCCCTTGACGTAGACGATGGCGTTCGACTTGACGTGCTTGGCGACCTTCCACGCAAAGAGGAGATCGGCAAGTTCCGCCTCTGTCGGGGCGCGCCGCGTTACCACCCGCAGGTCGGCCGCCGCGATCACGCCGTTGTCACGGTCCTGCACCAGGAAACCGCCCGAGACCTGGCGGCAGGTCAGGCCGGGCGTCGTCGGATCGGGCAGGCCGTCCGTCGTCAGAAGCCGCAGGTTCTTCTTGGCCGCGAAGACCGCACGGGCAGCGTCATCGGCGCCCGGCGCGATCACGACCTCGGTGAAGATCTGGCAGATTTCCTGGGCGGTGGCGGCATCGAGCGGCCGGTTCAGGGCGACGATGCCACCAAAGGCGGAGGTGCGGTCGCAATCATAGGCGGCCTTGTAGGCATCCAGCATCGTTGCACCCCGTGCCACGCCGCAGGGGTTCGCGTGCTTGATGATCGCGCAGGCGGGTGCCTCGGCGGGGTCGAATTCCGCCACAAGCTCGAAAGCGGCGTCGGTGTCGTTGATGTTGTTGTAGGAAAGCTCCTTGCCCTGCCACTGCTTTGCCGTCGCAACCCCCGGGCGGCCGGACCCATCGGCGTAGAAGGCCGCCGTCTGGTGCGGGTTTTCGCCGTAGCGCAGCGTCTGGGCGAGTGTCCCGGCAAAGGCGCGGCGGCGCGGCGCGGTTTCGCCGATCGCGCTGGCCAGCCAGGTTGAAACCGCCGCATCATAGGCTGCGGTCCGCGCGTAGGCGCGCTGGGCCAGCGTGCGGCGGAAGCCGGGACTGGTCTGGCCGTCATGCGCGTCCATGTCTGCCAGAACCGCCGCGTAATCCTCGGTATCGACGACGACCGCGACATGGGCGTGGTTCTTGGCGGCGGCCCGGATCATCGCCGGACCGCCGATGTCGATGTTCTCGATGCAGGTATCGTAGTCGGCGCCCTTGGCCACCGTCGCCTCGAACGGGTAAAGGTTCACGACCAGCAGATCGATCGGCGCGATCCCGTGCGCCGCCATTGCCGCGACGTGTTCGGCGTTGTCGCGCAGGGCCAGAAGGCCGCCGTGCACCGCCGGGTGCAGCGTTTTCACCCGGCCGTCCATCATCTCGGGGAAGCCGGTCACATCCGCCACGTCGGCAACCGCCAGCCCCGCATCGCGCAGAAGCGACGCGGTCCCCCCGGTGGACAGGAGCGCCACGCTGCGCTTGGCGAGCCCGCGGGCGAACTCGATGACGCCGGTCTTGTCGGAGACGGACAGCAGGGCGCGGCGGACGGGGGCGAGTGCGGCGGGATCGGACACGGAAGGGCGGCTCCTCAGGCGGGTTTCGGGGCGTCTTCGTCGCGAAGGGTATCGCGGATGGCCGCGGGCGTATCCTGTGCCTTCGCCAAGGTCCAGCCCAACTGGCAGGCCTGGTCCAGAACCGTGGCGGAAAGGACGATCTGCCGCGCCGGGCGCGGTTTCAGCCGTCCCTGTTCAAGATAGACCGACGGCTCAAGCGACAGTTCGCCCACGCCGTCGTGGCGGAATATCCAGATCTCACCGGACTTGAGCGCCATGGACACCGCGGTTCCGCCAAGATCCAGCGCCGCGTCCACGTCGGGGTGAAGATGGAACCGGATGCCGAACCGGATCCCTTCGGCCCCAAGGCGCCCGATGACCTTTTCATAGCGCTTGCGGTCCGGGCCGGTCATCGCGCCCAGCGTGTCTTCGCCCTTCAGGTCGCGCCCGTCGAGGGACAGGTGGAGTTCGCGCACATGGGTCATGCCATGCGACGGCGCGAACCCGTTGTGCCCGGCAAGCAGCCTGACACCGTCCAGATCGCTGTCGATCTGCGCCCAGACCTGTTCGGGCACCTCGGCCAGAAGCCCCCGGCCAGACCCGAGAAGCCCGGTTTCCGAATCAAGCCGCGACGAGGAGTGGCCGTGCACGCAAAGCGTCGAATGCAGCGGCGTGGCGCGGCCCGCCCGGCGCCAGTCGGGTCCGAACGAAGCCCCCGATCCGCAGCTGACGATCAGCGGCCTTCGCGCCGATGTCAGTTCCATGGCAAGGGTCGATGCGTGGGCGTTCGCCGATGCGGCGCCGGTGGCCGGGGCGGCGGCGTCGACGATGACGGTCGTCCGGCCTGCCGCCAGCCTTGCGTAGCCCATCGCCAGCCCGTGCGCGGTGATCGCGCGTCCGCCGGCCGCAGCCAGCGCCTGGTCAAGCCGCCCCTCTGCCCCGCGACCGCCGCCGTGGAACCGGGCCAGCCCGCCATCGGCGTGGCGCAGGGCGCGCAGCGTCGGGGCAATGCGTTCGATCGCACCGCGAAGGGCGGCCGGCACGTCGCGTCCCGCATCCGTCAGCGCCGCCTCGGCCCAGGTCAGAAGCGTTAGCACTTCCATCAGTTCCTGCGGGTTGCGCGACGGGACCGCGCCGTCCGAATCGACCTGCCGGTCGCAATGCCGCGCCAGGGCGGCGGCGGCCTTCGGCAGGTGTCGTTCCATTCCGGCAAGGGCGTGGCCGGCATGGATCAGACCGGTCAGCGCCTCGATCCGCGGCAGGCCCTCGACGGACCGCCAGCGGCGCGAAAGAAAGACCGTCTGCCGCCCCAGCGCACGGAAGAAGCCCGCCGTCCCGGGCTTGTCGCGGCCCGCCAGAAGAAGCGGGCCGTGATTGATCATCCGGATCAGCCGCCGCGCGGTCAGGTCCGGCGTCCAGCCCGGCCCCTCGCCCTTGCCAAAGCGCGCGACCCAGTCATGGGCCCATGCCTGCGCGCAGCTTCGCGCCGGCCCGTCGCCTACGGCGGCCAGATCGTCAAGCCAGGTAAACCCGTGAAGTTCCGATTCGAACCATTCGTCGGGCGCGGGAATGTCCCATAGCGACCGGTCCAGATCCTCGACCAGAAAGCCGGCCAGCTGGAACGTACCCGACACAAGCTGCCGGCCCTTCGCGAAACTGCCAATGGTTCGCGGTTCGGGGCTGCCGGCAAAGGCACGCACGGGTCTCGAGAACCCGGCAAGGCGCGCGTGCAGCCGGTCGGCCCAGCCGGTGCGCGCCACCTGCCCTGTCTCGCCCTGCCTCACTCCGGTCCTCTCCGTTCTTGCGTGACGGTGCATCCCGGCCCGACCTTACCGGCGCGCCTGCCCCGCTGTCACGGGCAAATGGCGGTCTCAGGCGGGCATCCGCAGGCTGGCGAGGTAGAACCCGTCCATCCCACCCCTGTCCGCCCAGTAGTCGGGGCGCATCCGCAACCCGCCTTCGGCGCTGATCCAGGCCGGGTCGGTTCCCGGTAGAGACGGCGTTTCGACCTTCAGGTCCGGATGGCGGTCCAGCGCGGCCGTCACCTGGCGTTCGCCCTCCTCGGGCAGAAGCGAACAGGTCGCAAAGACCAGCCGCCCGCCGGGTCGCAGAAAGCCGAGCGCGCGGTCGATCAGGGCGCTTTGCAGTTCGAAAAGGGGCCTCAGGCCAAGCGGATCGCGCACGAACGGCAGATCGGGATGGCGGCGAACAGTGCCGGTGGCCGAACAGGGCGCATCCAGAAGAATGGCATCGAACCGGCCGTCAGGCGCCCATTCCAATGCATCCGCGACCACCGTCTGCGCCGCAAGCCTGCAGCGCGCAAGGTTTTCATGAAGCCGCGCCATGCGGCTTTCGGACAGATCAAGCGCCGTGACGTCCGCGCCCGCGGCTGCAAGCTGCAATGTCTTGCCGCCGGGTGCCGCGCACAGATCCAGCACCTTTTCGCCGGGCCGGGCCGCAAGCGCCCGGGCCGGCAGTGCCGCCGCTGCGTCCTGCACCCACCAGTCGCCTTCCCGGTATCCGGGCAGGTCGCTGACCTGCGCGCGCACCGCGATCCGGACCGAACCGGTCGGCAAGGCCATGCCCCCCAGCCTTTCCGCAAGCGCCGCGGCGTCGCCGTCGCGCGGCGTCAGGTCCAGGGGCACGCCGGCGGCATGGGCCGCCTCAATCGCCTGGGTCGCCGGCTTGCCCCAGGCCGACATCAGCCGCCCGCGCAGCCAGCCCGGCAGTTCCTGCGGCGGCAGCGCGGCGAAGTCCGCCGGATCGGTTTCGCTGACGCGGCGCAGGACCGCATTGGCCAGGCCGCAGAACCCTTCGAGCTTGCGGCCCCCCGCGCGCAACGTCGCGACCGCCTCGCTGACGACGCCGTGGGGTTCGCCGCCTTCGGCCAGCATCTCGGCGGTGGCGACGCGCAGGACCGCGCGGACAAGGGCGGGCGGTTCCCTGCGCAATAGCGGCTTGAGAACCCGGTCGACCGGACCGATCCGCCTGAGCGTCACAAGCGCAAGCCGCTGCGCGCGCGCCCTGTCTGCGGGGTCAAGCTGCGAAAGAACGCCCCTCGTCTGCTGATCCGCCAGGGTCTGCCGGTCATGGACGACCCCGGCTACCAGACGTGCCGCCACCGACCGCGCGGTCTGCCGTTCCCCCATCACATCCCCTTTCCGGGTCTTGTCCGAACCTTGCCCGGGCGTATATCAGGCTGGCAGGCCACACAAGGAACGAGAGGGGCAGACACGATGTCCAGAACGCCGCCCAAGTCGGAAACGCCCGACCTTCCCCCCGCGGCGTTGCGTGCGCTGGCAGAAGCCGAAGAACGGCGCAAGGCCGCCCTGGCCCCTGCCATGCCAACCGAACTAGGCGGCCGCGACGGCCCCGAGCCGGTGCGCTACGGCGACTGGGAAAAGAAGGGAATCGCGGTCGACTTCTGACGAGCGGGCGGGATCAAAGACCAAGCACGTCGATCATGTCGTATTCGCCGGGCTTCCTGTCCTGCCCCCAAAGCGCGGCCCTGAGTGCACCGCGCGCGAAAATCGCCCGGTCCGTCGCGATGTGGCGCAGGACGACGCGTTCACCGTCGGCGGCAAAGATCACGTCGTGTTCCCCCACCACGTCGCCGCCGCGAATGGCCGCAAAGCCGATGTCGCCGCGCTTGCGCGCGCCCGTCATGCCGTCGCGGCCCGAAGCGCGGTGATCGGCAAGGTCGATCCCCCGGCCCTCCGCCGCCGCATCCCCCAGCATCAGCGCGGTGCCCGAGGGCGCGTCGACCTTCATGCGGTGATGGGCCTCGACGATCTCGATATCCCAGTCCGCGTCGAGGGCGGCGGCAACCTTTCGGGTCAGCTGGGTCAGCAGGTTGACGCCAAGGCTCATGTTGCCGGCGCGGATGATGACGGCGTGGCGCGCGGCCGCCCGGAACCTTTCAAGGTGTCGGGCCTCCAGCCCTGTCGTCCCGATGACATGGACCGCGCGCGCCTGCGCGGCAAGCGCCGCGAATTCGACGCTGGCATCGGGCGAGGTGAAGTCGATCACCGCCTGCGCCTTCGCGAAGGCGTCGAGCGCGTCGTCCGTCACCGTGACGCCCAGCGCCGCGCCGCCCGTCGCGGTCCCGATGTCCTGCCCGACCCAGGGATGGCCCGCCCGTTCCACGGCGCCGACAAGACGCGCCCTGTCCGAGGCGGCGACAAGCTTGACCAGCATCTGGCCCATGCGGCCCGAGGCGCCGGTAATCACGATGCCGGGAAGGGGGGTATCGTCGGCCATGGGGCGTCCTTTCGCACTGCGCCGGCCAGCTTTAGCCGGTGGATGCGCGATTGGCAAAGGCCCGTTGCGCCCCCTGCGCGGTTGGAATACATCACGCGCATGGCTCAGAACCGCTTTCCACCGGCCTCCGGCCCTTCCCAGCGGCAGCTTCGCGTTGGCGAACTGATCCGCAGGACATTGTCGGAAGTCCTTGCGCGGGGCGACGTGCACGACCCCGAGCTGAACCGCTTTTCGATCACCGTGGGCGAGGTCCGCTGTTCGCCGGATCTGAAGGTGGCGATGGTCTATGTCCTGCCGCTGGGCGGACGGGACGCCGACGCCGCCCTTGTCGCCCTGCAGCGCAACAAGGGCGAACTTCGCCGCATGGCCGCGAAGGGCATGTCGCTGAAGTTCGCGCCGGAACTTCGCTTCATGCTGGACGAGACGTTCGACAAGCTCGACGACGCGCGGCGCATGTTCGCCGACGAACGTGTGCGCCGCGATGTCGAGGGCGGGCGGGACAGCGACAGCGACGATGACCGGGGCGATGAAGCGGACGGCTGAGGTCGCACTGGCGCTGGCGCTTGCGATCTGGTCGGTGCCGGCAAGCAGCCAGACCTGCCACGACCAGTCGTTCGAAGGGGCCCGATATTCCGTCTGCGAGGTTCGCGCGGGCGACGACCTTCGCCTGTTTCTGGACGATGCCGAAGGTCAGCGGCTTGGCACTTTCGACCGGGTCGAAAGGGAACTGTCGGCAGAGGGCCGAACGCTTCGCTTCGCGATGAACGCGGGAATGTATCACCCCGACCGGTCGCCGGTCGGATACTATGTGGAAGCGGGCGAGGAAAAGGCACGGTTGGTGCGATCCGCCGGACCGGGCAACTTCGGGCTCTTGCCGAACGGGGTTTTCTGCATCTTGCCGGACGCCTTTGCGGTGCAGGAAACCCTGGCCTTCGACGCCGCACGTCCAGCCTGCCGCTATGCCACGCAATCGGGCCCGATGCTGGTGATCTCGGGATCGCTGCATCCCCGGTTCCTGCCGGGCAGCGATTCCCGCTTCGTGCGCAACGGCGTTGGCGTGACCGCGGATGGCAAGACGGCCTATTTCGCCATATCCGAAGGGCCCGTGACGTTCCACGAATTCGCCCGGCTGTTCCGGGACGGGCTCAAGGCCAGCGACGCGCTTTACTTCGATGGCAACATTTCGCGCCTTTACGCCCCGGAATTGGGGCGCGACGATTTCGGCTTTCCCATGGGTCCGATCGTCGGGCTGGCGACAACCCCGGACGGCGCCGGCAATTGACGCAGGCCCGATCCTTCGATAGGGGGCGGCCTTCCGCAGGAACGAGGCATCGGATGGCACGCAAGAAGGGGCGCGAGGTTTCAGGGTGGCTGGTGGTCGACAAACCCGCCGGAATGACCTCGACCTCGGTCGTCAACAAGGTTCGCTGGGCGCTTGACGCGAAGAAGGCCGGCCATGCCGGCACGCTCGATCCGGCGGCGACCGGTGTCCTGGCCGTCGCGCTGGGCGAGGCGACGAAAACCGTCCCCTTCATCACCGATGCGCTGAAGTGCTACCGCTTTGCCGTCCGGCTGGGGGTGGCGACGAATACCGACGATGCCGAGGGCGAGACCATCGCGACATCGGACCTGCGCCCCACCGACGCCGGGATCGAGGCGGCGCTGGCGGCATTCCGGGGTGACATCATGCAGGTTCCGCCGCAGTTTTCCGCCGTGAAGGTCGATGGCGAACGCGCCTATGCGCTGGCCCGCGCCGGCGAGGAGATGGACCTGGCGGCCCGCCCCCTTTGGGTGGAATCGCTAGACCTTGCCGCGCGGCCCGATGCCGACACCGTCGAGCTGGAGATGGTCTGCGGCAAGGGCGGCTACGTCCGGTCGATTGCCCGCGACCTTGGCCAGGCGCTGGGGTGTCTTGGCCATGTTCTCTGGCTGCGCCGGGAATGGTCGGGGCCGTTCGAGGCCGCCGACGGGGTGTCGATCGAGCTGATCGACGCGGAAGCGAAGACCGGAGCGCTGGACAGCCGGCTTCTGCCGCTTGAGGTCGGGCTGGCGGATCTGCCCGAACTGAAGGCGACGCCCGAGGGCGCGGCGCGGCTCAGGAACGGCAATCCCGGTATGGTCTTTGCCTCGGACGTGGAATGGGGCGAGGAAGCCTGGGCCAGCTACCAGGGCCGGGCGGTCGCCGTCGGTGTCTACAAGTCGGGCGAACTGCACCCCAACCGGGTATTCAACCTTTGACCGGCGGACCGGGGGTTTTGCACCCCCGGACCCCCGCAAGGTATTTCGGGCAAGATGAGTGTCAGATCGCGAGGGCGGTCTTGCGGCCTTCATGGAAGGCGTAGGGGGCCTGTCTCGGGGCGGCCGCGTCGCCGATCAGGTAGGTCTCCAGGTCGTCGAGTTCGGTCGAGA
>ERZ795053.1878-NODE-1878-length-26077-cov-11.087849_pt1 | contig 26077 bp, 19 predicted proteins | sample MGYA00375137_ERZ795053 | MGnify/ENA primary metagenome ERZ795053 (study PRJEB30182, sample SAMN05720284) | activated sludge metagenome | isolation source: Anaerobic digester | place: Hong Kong | collected 2014-12-17 ...
AGCCTTCCAGCAGCTTGTTGGCCAGGCCCAGGCCCAGCGCGGCGTACACGGTGCCGGCCAGCTGCCCCACGCCGCCCAGCACCACCACCATGAAGGAGTCGACGATGTAGCTCTGCCCCAGGTCCGGCCCCACGTTGCCCACCTGGCTGAGCGCGCAGCCGGCCAGCCCGGCGATGCCGGAGCCGAGCGCGAAGGCGTAGGTGTCGATGCGCGCTGTGTTCACGCCCATGCACGAGGCGATCGGCCGGTTCTGTGTGACGCCGCGCACGAACAGCCCGAGCCGTGTGCGGCTGATCAGGAAGGCCACGCCGGCCAGTACCACGGCCGCGAAGCCGATGATGACCAGGCGGTTGTAGGGCAGCATCAGGTTGGGCAGCACCTGCCAGCCACCGCTCATCCAGCTCGGGTTCTCCACGCCGACGTTCTGCGCGCCGAACAGCGAGCGCACCGTCTGGATCAGCACCAGGCTGATGCCCCAGGTGGCCAGCAGCGTTTCCAGCGGTCGGCCGTAGAGGAAGCGGATCACGCCGCGCTCCAGCACCGCGCCGACCAGCGCCGACGCCAGGAAGGAGACCGGCACCGCCGCCACCAGGTACCAGCCGAAGGCGCTTTCAGGCAGGTAGCGCTGGAACACCACCTGCATCATGTAGGTGGCGTAGGCGCCGATCATGATCAGCTCGCCGTGCGCCATGTTGATCACGCCCATCAGGCCGTAGGTGATGGCCAGGCCCAGCGCGGCCAGCAGCAGGATGGAGCCCAGGCTGGCGCCGGTGAACAGCACGCCCAGCCGGTCGCCCCAGGCCAGGCCTTCGTTGATCTTGGCGATGGCGGCCTGGATGGCGGCCTTGACCTTGGGGTCGTCCTCGTGGCTGAGCTGCTCGTTCAGCAGCAGCTTGATGTCGGGGCTGCGCGCCTGCTGCAGCGCCTCGGCGGCCTGCAGGCGCTTGGCGGCGTCGTGGCTGGCCAGCAGGGTGGTGGCGCGCGCCAGTTCCAGGCGGTCGCGCACGGCGGGGCTTTTCTCTGCGGCCAGGGCGCGGTCGATCAGCGGCAGGCGCGATTCGTCCGGGTCTTTCATCAGCGCGGCGGCGGCGGCGGCGCGGGTGGCTTCGTCCTCGCTGTGCAGCTGCAGCGCGGCCTTGGCGGCGTCGAGGGCGGAGCGCAGGAAGTTGTTGTTGATGACGTCCTCGGCGTCATCCGGCAGCTTGACCTTGGCGCCGGTGACCGGGTCGGTGGCCTGATCACCGTCCATCACGAAGGCGGCCTTGTCGCTGGCCTTGACGGCGTCGTTGGAAAGCGCGTCGATGAAGGCGCGGGTGCGGTCATCGGCGTCCAGCACGGCCTCGTTGATGGCCTGCACGCGGTCTTCGCCGTCGCCGGTGGCCATCTTCAGGGCCTGCTCGGCGGTGACGGCCCAGGCGCCGGGCGCCAGCAACAGGGCCAGCAGCATCAGCGCGCAACCGCGCCAGGCGGCGCGCAGGGGGCGCCAGCGGGGGGCGGCTCGGAACGGGCGGGTCATGGGACGTTTCAAGGTCAAATCGGCTCGCAGTCGGCTTCCGACGTGCGGCGCAAGCTATGGATTCGATATCAGCGGGATCTGGCGACCGATGCGGCAGCCAGACCCGCTGTCCGGGGTGGGGCGCGCCAGGCACCCCACCGCGCGTACCGGCCTGTCAGTCGATCTTGGTCTTGCCGTCCGGCTCGTCCTTCTTCTTGTCGTTGCCGGTGATGAACGGGCTCCAGGGCTGTGCCTTGATCGGGCCCTTGGTCTTCCACACCACGTTGAACTGGCCGTCGGCGCGGATCTCGCCCACGAACACCGGCTTGTGCAGGTGGTGGTTCTTGGCGTCCATCTCCACGGTGAAGCCATCCGGCGCGGCGAACTTCTGGCCGGCCATGGCGGCGATCACCTTGTCGGTGTCGGTGCTCTTGGCCTTCTCCACCGCCTGTTTCCACATGTGGATGCCGATGTAGGTGGCTTCCATCGGGTCGTTGGTGAGCGGCTTGGTGGACTGGCCCGGCAGGTTCTTGGCCTTGGCGTAGTCGCTCCACTCCTTGATCCAGGCGCTGTTGGCCGGGTTCTTGATCGACATGAAGTAGTTCCAGGCCGCCAGGTGGCCGACCAGCGGCTTGGTGTCGACGCCGCGCAGTTCTTCCTCGCCCACCGAGAAGGCGACCACCGGCACGTCCTTGGCCTTCAGGCCGGCGTTGCCCAGCTCCTTGTAGAAGGGTACGTTGGAGTCGCCGTTGATGGTGGAGATCACCGCCGTCTTGCCGCCCTGGCTGAACTTCTTGATGTCGGCCACGATGGTCTGGTAGTCGCTGTGGCCGAAGGGGGTGTATTTCTCGTCGATGTCGGAATCCTTCACGCCCTTGCTGTGCAGGAAGGCGCGCAGGATCTTGTTGGTGGTGCGCGGGTACACGTAGTCGGTGCCCAGCAGCACGAAGCGCTTGGCACCGCCGCCTTCCTTGCTCATCAGGTACTCGACGGCCGGAATGGCCTGCTGGTTGGGCGCGGCGCCGGTGTAGAACACGTTCTTGGACAGCTCCTCACCCTCGTACTGCACCGGGTAGAACAGCAGGCTGTTGAGTTCTTCGAACACCGGCAGCACCGACTTGCGGCTCACCGAGGTCCAGCAGCCGAACACCACGGCGACCTTGTCCTGGGTGATCAGCTGCTTGGCCTTCTCGGCGAACAGCGGCCAGTTGGAGGCCGGGTCCACCACCACGGGCTCGAGCTTCTTGCCCATGACGCCACCCTTGGCGTTGATCTCGTCGATGGTCATCAGCGCCATGTCCTTGAGCGCCGTCTCGGAAATCGCCATGGTGCCGGAGAGCGAATGCAGGATGCCGACCTTGATGGTGTCGGCGGCGTGCGCGGGCAGGGCGGTGAGGCCCGACAGGACGGCCGCCGCGGCCAGTGCCTTGAGGGTGTAGCGACGTTGCATGCGAAATACTCCAGAAGTTGAGTGGATGAACCAGGTTGCTGGCCGCTCGCCGGGCCGTCGGGAAGGCCAACATGCAGCGGACAAGGGTCATGCTACGGAGCCACCCGCCCGCCAGAAATACGCCGCATGGCGTACATGGGTGGCGCTTTCCAGGCGTAGCCGGGCGGGCCGGATCAGGTCATCCGGGTTTCATGCCAAATCGGCCTTCTGCCCTTTCGTGGCGGGCGCAGGCAGCTATGAAATTTGCATTGAAAGGCAAGGGTGACGGGCCGGGTTCCGGAACCCTTCGGGTGCAACGAGGCGTACGTCTTGGCGTACTTTCCGAATAGGCATGGATAGCGCCACCACGCAACGTCTTCCAGCCTTTCCGGGGGCGGGAAGAATCGGTCGCCTCCTGCGATGGCCCGCCGATGAACCGCGCCGAGTGGTCAAGTCCAGTGGCCGCGGGGCAGGCCATGCCAGCGACCGCCGTGGCCGGGCTTGTACCGGCCAGTGGCGGTGTCTCCCTCTCACGCAGCAAGAGGGGCTAATACCGACTTGCCTTCAAAAATACCAAACCGTTCACGCTGAGCCTGCCTGCGCGCCGCGTGAGGCTTCGACAAGCTCAGCCCGAACGGTTCTTGCAGAGTGAACGCGATTCGGTATGAGGCCTGCGGCTCCAGGTTTGCCCGCGCAGACCTGGACAGGCCGAAGAGCCGCCGCCTACGGCGGCGAGCACGTGGCGCGTCAGCGCCTCAGGGGGTCAGCCTTCAAACTGCGGATGCAGCTGCCGTATCCGCCCCAGCGCCATACCGGCGGCGGCGGTGCGCGTTTCCACGCCCAGCTTGGCGAAGATGCGCTCCAGGTGCTTCTTCACCGTGGCCGGGCTGGCGCCCAGGATGTCGCCGATGTCGCGGTTGATCTTGCCCTTGACCACCCAGTAGAGCACCTCGGCCTCGCGTGCGGTCAGGCGGAAGGCCTGGGCCAGCGATTCGATCACCGCGGCGTCGGACACCTCGCGCATCACCAGCAGCCAGTCGCCGCCGCCTTCGCTGTCGCCGACCTGCTGATGCAGGGTGAAGCTGAGGCGCCGCGCGCCCTGGTCGGCGGCGTAGCGCGGCGGGTCGGCCGGCAGCGGCGCGCCGGCCTCGGGCAGGCTGCGGCGCAGCCACTGGGCCACCGGCTCGGGCAGGGTGGGTGCCAGCGCGTCGGCCGCGGCATCGGCGCCGAAGTAGCGCTGCAGCAGATCACGCGCCAGCGGTGTGGTCCAGAGCAGGCGGCCGTCGTTGGCGCGCGCGGTGACGCTGGCGTAGCCGAAGGCATCCAGCGCATTGCGGGCCTGGCGCGACTGGCTGGCCTGGTGGCGGGCACGCCGCGCGCCGCCCAGGTGCACGCCGATGCGCGCGATCAGCTCGCGCGCCTTGACCGGCTTGGTCACGTAGTCCACGCCGCCGGCTTCCAGGCCGGCCACCAGGTGCTCGGTCTCGGTGAGCCCGGTCATGAAGATGATGGGGATGGTGGTGGTGGCCGGGTCCGCCTTCAGGCGCCGCGCCACCTCGAAGCCGTCCATGCCCGGCATCATGGCGTCCAGCAGCACGATGTCGGGCCTGGCCTGCCCGGCACGCTGCAGCGCCTGGTCGCCGCTGGTGGCCACCAGCACGGTGTAGCCGGATTCGTCCAGCGCGTCGTGCAGCACGGCCAGGTTGTCGGGCATGTCGTCGACGATCAGCAACACGTCGTTGTCGGCGCGGCCGAGCAGTTCGTCGTCCGGGTGTGGCGTGGCGGAGGCGGTGGCGGGGTGGTTCATGGCGCAGGGTTCGGGCCGGCCGGCGCGGCAGCGTCGGCCGCGGCGGCGTCGGCCGGTTGCAGCATCGCGGCGATGGCGTCGAAGCGGAATTGTCCCGCCAGTTCGCGCACCCGGGCCGCGAAGGCGGCGCAACCCGGGTCGGCCTGCTCCAGCGCGTCCGCGGCCTTGAGCACGCCGCGGTAGTAGCCCAGCGCCACGGCGCGCTCCAGCGGCCGCAGGGCCTCGGCGCCCGGGGTCGGGCAGGGGGTGACGGCAGCGCTGGCCTGGTGCCTGTTCGCTCTTGAAAGAATAGCTGCCTGCGCCTGCTGCGTATGGGCTGGAGACCGATTTGGCTCTGAATCCTTGCTGTCCGCAGGCGTCAACCAGATGAGCTGCAGCCGCTCCTCCAGCCAGGCCAGCAGATCGGCACGGCGCACCGGCTTGATGAAGTAGTCGCGCTCGCCGATGCCGACGTCGTTGCGCAGCCCGCGATCGAACGCGTTGGACGACACCACGGCGCAGTGCAGCTGCGGCAGGTCCAGCGCACGGACGCGGCGCAGCGTTTCCCAGCCGTCGATGCCGGGCATGGCCAGGTCCATCAGCACGGCGTCGGGGCGGTAGCCGGCTTCCAGCAGGGCCAGCGCCTCATGGCCGGACGCGGCCTCGCGCACTTCGAAGCCGAGCGGCTCCAGCCACTGCGCGACCAGGTGGCGGTCGGCCTCCTCGTTGTCCACCGTCAGCACGCGGCGTCGCGGGCCGTCGTAGCGGGCGCCGTGCGACCAGGCGTCGTCCGGCGCGGCCGGCGGCAGGGCGTCGTCCGGCAGGCGCGGCAGGAACAGGCGCAGCCGGAACACCGAGCCGCGGCCGGGTTGGCTTTCGGCGGTGAGTTCGCCCCCCATCAGCGAGGCCAGCATGCCGGCGATGGTCAGCCCGAGGCCAGCGCCCGGCCCGGCTTCCGAGGCGCTGCGCGCGCGCGCGAAGGGCTCGAACACGCGATCCAGCTCCTCGGCCGTCATGCCCGGGCCGGTGTCGGTGACCTCGAAGACGGCGATCTCGCGCTGGTAATGCACGCGCAGGCCCACCGCACCGCTGCTGGTGAACTTGATGGCGTTGCCCAGCAGGTTGATCAGGATCTGGCGCAGGCGCTGCTCGTCGCCGCGCACCACGGGCGGCAGGCCTTCGCCGGTGTCGAGCCGGAAGCCCAGGCCCTTTTCGGACGCCTGCAGCTCGAACAGGTGTGCCACCGCGCCCACGGTGTCGGCAAAACGCATGGGCCGCTTGTCCAGCGTGAGCTTGCCGGATTCGATGCGCGCGATGTCCAGCGTGCCTTCGATCAGCGACATCAGGTGCTCGCCGCCGCGCTGGATCACGCGCACCGCCTGACGCCGGTGCGGCGGCACGCTGGCGTCGTCCGACAGCAGCTGCGCGTAGCCCAGGATGGAGTTGAGCGGCGTGCGCAGCTCGTGGCTGATGGCGCTGATGTAACGCGTCTTGGCCTGGTTGGCCTGCTCGGCCTGCTCGCGTGCCTTCTGCAACGCGGCGTCGGTCTTGCGGTGCTGGTCGATCTCGTGCACCAGCAGGCGGGTCTGGCGGATGGATTCCTCCTGCGCCACCTTGCGGCTGGTGTGGGCCAGCACCATCCACCACACCACGATGCCGCCGATCAGCAGCAGCACCAGGTAGGCGTTGACGAAGCCGCCGCGCAGGGCGTCGGCCGCTTCCGGCGGCGCGGTGGGCCCAAGCGCCGCCAGCTCCTGCCGGTAGATCAGCGCCAGCACCGAGGCCAGCAGTGGCGCCACCAGCAGCATCAGCAGCAGGAAGTGGCTCAGGCCGGAGTCCACTGCCGGCCACCAGCGGCGCGGCACCAGGCGGCGCAGCAGCGCCGGCCACTGCGCAGCCAGGCTGGCCTGGGGCTTGCACAGGTCGTCGCAGCGGGCGTCCAGCGTGCAGCAAAGCGAGCAGATGGCGCCGCCGTAGGCCGGGCAGAAGGCCATGTCGGGCGCTTCGTATTCGCGCTCGCAGATCACGCAGCGGTGCACGTCAGGCAGGGTGCCGGGCGCGCGCGGCAGCGCCTGCGGCTCGACCATGCTGCGCCGGGCCACGTAGTAGCGCCCGCCCGTGGCCCAGGCGATCAGCGGGGCGCTGACCAGCGCCACCACCATCGCCACCACCGCCGAGAAGGCCTGCGCCAGCGGCCCGAAGGCACCGAAGTACGCCGCCACCGACAGCAGCGAGGCCAGCCCCATGGCGCCCACGCCCACCGGGTTGATGTCGTACAGGTGGGCGCGCTTGAACTCGATGCCCGGCGGCGACAGGCCCAGCGGCTTGCTGATCACCAGGTCGGCCACTACCGCCATGATCCAGGCGATGGCCACGTTGGAGTACAGGCCCAGCACTTCGCCCAGGGCCTGGAACACGTCCATCTCCATGAGCATGAAGGCGATCAGCGTGTTGAACACCACCCAGACGGCGCGGCCTGGATGGCTGTGCGCCAGCCGCGAGAAGAAGTTGGACCAGGCGAGCGAGCCCGCGTAGGCGTTGGTGACGTTGATCTTGAGCTGGGAGATCACCACGAACAGCGCCGTGGCCGCCACCGCCCAGCCGTAGTTGGGAAACACGTACTCGTAGGCCGCCAGGTACATCTGGTTGGGATCCACCGCGCGCGCCGGCGGCACCATGTGGCTGATCACCAGCCAGGCCAGCAGCGCGCCGCCCAGCATCTTGGCCACGCCCAGCAGCACCCAGCCCGGCCCGCCCAGCAACACCGCCGCCCACCAGGTGCGGCGGTTGCGTTCGTTGCGCTCCGGCATGAAACGCAGGTAGTCGGCCTGCTCGCCCATCTGCGTGATGAGGGCAATGCCCACCGTCAGCGCGGCGCCAAAGAGCGGCCAGCTGAAGGCCGCGCCGCGGCCATTGGCACCGCCGTAGTGCGCGATGCCGGCGAAGGCGTGCGGATCGGCGATCAGCACCGCCGCGTAGGGCAGCACCAGCATGGCCAGCCAGAGCGGCTGCGTCCAGGCCTGCAGGCGGTTGATGGACGAGACGCCGTGCGTGACCAGCGGTACCACCACCAGCGCGCAGATCAGATAGCCCCAGCGCGGCGGTATGTCCAGCGCCAGCTCCAGCGCGTAGGCCATCACCGCCGCTTCCAGCGCGAAGAAGATGAAGGTGAAGGTGGCGTAGATCAGCGAGGTGATGGTGGAGCCGATGTAGCCGAAGCCGGCGCCGCGCGTGAGCAGGTCCATGTCCACGCCGAAGCGCGCCGCATACACGCTGATAGGCAGCCCGGCCAGGAAGATGATCAGCCCGGTGGCCAGGATGGCCCAAAAGGCGTTGGCGAAGCCGTAGCGGACCAGCAGCGTGGCGCCCACCGCCTCCAGGATCAGGAACGAGGCGGCGCCGAAGGCGGTGTTGGCCACCCGCATGGCCGACCAGCGGCGAAAGCGCACCGGCGTGTAGCGCAGCGCGTAATCCTCGATCGTCTCCCGTGCGACCCAGCTGTTGTAGTCGCGCCGGATCTTGACGATGCGCAGGGGCGCATCCGGCTCGGCTTCGGCTCGGGTGGGCGGGGCGGCGGACATGCGGCGGAGCATAGCCTCGAATGGCGGGCAGGGCGCGGCAGGCGCCGGGGCAGTCAGGCGTGGGGCGGCGTGGGCGGCAGCGAGCTGCTGACGATGGCCGCCGCCGCCGCGCGGGTTTCCACGCCCAGCTTCTCGAAGATATGTTCCAGGTGCTTGTTGACGGTGCGCGGGCTCATGCCCAGGATGTCGGCGATGTCGCGGTTGGTCTTGCCCTTGGCCAGCCAGGCCAGCACCTCGGTCTCGCGCGGCGTCAGCGCCGCGTCGCGCAGGCGCTGCTGGGTGGAGGTTTCGGCCACGGTGCGCAGCGCCAGCATGGCCTCGCCCAGGCCGGCGCGCCCCAGGTACTGGGCCTGCAGCTCGCCGCCGCCGGGCATCGGCCGGGCCGAGCTGCCTTGCGCCACGGCCTCGCTCAGCCAGTCGCGCCAGACGGCGTCGGCGCTACCGGCGGGGCCGAGCGCCTCGGCCAGCCAGCGGGCGGCCTGCGGGGAGCGCCAGGCCACGCGGCCCTGGCGGTCGACCAGCACGATGCCCATGCCCACCACATCCACGGCCTCGCGCGCCAGCCGGCCCACCTGGGCGTTGTGCACGTGCGTGGCCAGGCGGGCCAGCACCTCGGGCACTTTGAGCGGCTTGACCACGTAGTCCACCCCGCCGCTGGCGAAGCCCTGGACGATCTGCTCGGTCTCGGACAGGCCGGTCATGAAGATCACCGGCACGTGGGCCCACGAGGGTTCCGCCTTGATGCGCCGGCACAGCGCGAAGCCGTCTTCGCCGGGCATCACGCAGTCCAGCAGCACGGCGTCGGGCACGGCCATCTCGAAGCGCTGCCAGGCTTCGGCGGCGCTGCGCGCCACCAGCACGGTGTAGCCTTCCTGGCTCAGGGCGTCGCACAACAGGCCGAGGGTTTCGGGGGCGTCGTCGACCACGAGGACGACGCCGGGCAGGGCGGAGGGGGTCTCAGGGTTCATCGCTAGCAGGCTCCTCCGCTGCGCCCACGGTCCGCAGGGCTTCGAGGAAGGCGTTGAAATCGTAACGTTCGGCATGCCGGGCCAGGGCTTTCAGCGTGGTCTGCAACTGCGGCTGGGTCAGCATGGCGGCCTCGATCAGCTGGCGCACGCCGCTGGCGTTGCCCAGCCGGGCGAGCTGTGACAGGTCCTGGTACAGCTCCGGCGGTAGCGGCGAGGCGTCGGCCAGGGTGGGCGCCGGCGCGGCGATCACGGGCATGCGATATTCGTGCTCGGTCCATTCGAGCGACAGCACATGCGCCAGGGCGTCGAGCAGCTCGGAGTCGAGCACCGGCTTGCCCACGAAAGCCTGGCAGGCGGCTTCGTCCAGGTGTTCCTGCTGGTTCTCGAACAGGTCGGCCGAGACGATGACGATGGGCAGCTCCTGGGGCGTGTGGCGCTGCCGCAGCAGGCGCGCGGTTTCCCAGCCGGTGAGGTCGTCCATGCTGAGGTCCAGCAGCACCGCGTCGGGGCGCTGCTCGGCCACCACTTCCAGGCATTCGCGCCCGCTGGCGGCCTCGCGCACGGTGAAGCCCAGGGGGATCAGCCGCCCGGCCAGCAGCTGCCGGTGCACCGGCTGGTCGTCCACCACCAGCAGCGTGAGGCGCGGCCCGAGGTAGCCGCTGATGGTGCGCTCCGGCTGCGTGTGGCGGCTGGCCTGTTCGGCAGGCAAGGCGATCTCGCGCAGGTACAGGCGGGCCGAGAAGGTGCTGCCCTGGCCGGGTGCGCTGCGCAAGGTCAGCTCGCCCCCCATCAGCACCGTCAGCATCTGGGTGATGGCCAGGCCCAGGCCGGTGCCGGTGGTGGTGGCGCGGCGCCCGGCGCTGCCGCGCTCGAACGGCATGAAGATGCGCTCCTGGTCCTGCGGCGCGATGCCGATGCCGGTGTCCTCGACGTCGAAGCGCACCACGTCGCTCTGGCAATCCACGCGCAGCGTGATGCCGCCCTGGTCGGTGAAGCGGATCGCGTTGCCCAGCAGGTTGATGAGGATCTGGCGCAGGCGCTTGGCGTCCGCGCGGACCCACGTGGGCACGCGCCCGCGCGTTTCCGTGCGGAACCACAGGCCCTTGGCTTCGGCCTGCGGGCGCACCATGCGCACGAGGGCGTCGATGAAACCGGGGAAGTGCAGCGGCACCTGCTCCAGCCGCAGGCGGCCGGCTTCGATGCGGGCCAGATCCAGCAGGCCGTCGATCAGCGCATGCATGTGCTGGCCGCTCTGCTGCATGGTGGCCACGCCTTCTCGGGCTCTGGGCGGCAACTGCTCGCTGCGCAGCAGCAACTGCGCATAGCCCAGGATGCTGGTGAGCGGGGTGCGCAGCTCATGCGCCATGCCGGCCACGTAGCGCGTCTTGGCCTGGTTGGCGTTCTCGGCGCGCTCCTTGGCGGCCTGCAGCGCGCGGTCGGTGCGCTGGTGCGCGTCGACCTCCTGCTGCAGCAGCTGGGTCTGGCGCTCTGATTCCTCGCGCGCCATGCGCCGGCTGTCGTTGGCCAGCACCACCCACCAAGCGTAGACGGCGCTCAGCATCGCCAGCAGGGAGAAGGCCTTGATGAAGGCCCACTTGAGGGAGCCGGTGCCAGCCTGCAGGCTCTCCTGCGCATACACCATGACCAGCGCAAAGGCCATCGATCCCGCCAGCAGCAGGAACATGCCCAGGTACTCGACCACGCGGAAGTTGACGCCGTGGCCCAGACGGCCGGGCAGCAGGGCTTCGACGGCCCGGCGCATCTGCACGCCGGCCCGGGCGTCGGCCGGCTTGCAGCGGTCGTGGCAGCGCGAGTCGAGCGAGCAGCACAGCGAGCAGATGGCCGCGCCGTAGGCGGGGCAGGAAGCCATGTCAGCCCGCTCGAAGCGGTTCTCGCACACCACGCATGTGAGCACGGCCTGCGGCTGGTCTTCGCGCGGGCGGGCCAGGTACCAGCGGCCGCGCGTGGCCCAGGCCAGCAGCGGCGATGCCACCATGGCCAGCAGCAGCGCGATGGCCGGGGCAAAGGCCGCGGCCCAGCGCCCCATGAAGCCCGCGTAGGCCAGACTGGCCACCAGCGCGGCCAGCCCCATGGCGCCCAAACCGACGGGGTTGAGGTCGTACAGGTAGGCGCGGCGGAACTCCACGCCGCGCGGGCTGAGGCCGAGCGGCTTGTTGATCGCCAGGTCGGCCACCAGCGCGCCCACCCAGGCCACGGCCACGTTGCTGTAGATGCCCAGCACCTGTTCCAGCGCGCCCAGCACCCCCAGCGTCATGAGCAGGGTGGAAATCGCCACGTTGAACACCAGCCAGACCACCCGGCCCGGGTGGCTGCGCGTGAGGCGGGCGAACACGTTGGACCAGGCCAGCGAGCCGGCGTAGGCGTTGGTGACGTTGATCTTGACCTGCGCCAGCACCACGAACAGCACCGTGACCCACAGGGCGGCGCCGTAGTCGCCCAGCACGCGGGTGTAGGCCGACAGGTACATGTGCGTCGGGTCGGTGGCCTGGGCCGCGGTGGCGCCGAACTGCAGCGCGACGTAGGCCAGGAAGGCCCCGCCCAGCATGCGCAGCATGCCCATCACGATCCAGCCCGGCCCACCCATCAGCACGCAGAACCACCAGCGCCAGCGGTTGGCGGGCGTGCACTGGGGCATGAAGCGCAGGTAATCGACCTGCTCGCCCACCTGGACGACCAGGGCGAAGATCACGGTGGAGGCCGCCCCGAAGGAGAGCAGGTCGAAGTCGGCGCTGCCGGAGCTGAGACCGGACAGGCCGGTCAACCCGTCCAGCATCTGCGGCTGCACCAGCGCGAACCACAGGAAAGGCAGCAGCAGCATCAGCGCCCAGACCGGCTGGGTCCAGGCCTGCAGGCGGGAGATGAAGGTGATGCCATACAGCACCATCGGGATGATCACCAGCGCCGACAGCAGGTAGCAGGCGATCAGCGGCCAGTCGAACGCCATCTGCAGCGCCAGCGCCATGATCGCCGCCTCCACCGCGAAGAAGATGAAGGTGAAGGTGGCGTAGATCAACGAGGTGATGGTCGAGCCCAGGTAGCCGAAGCCGGCGCCGCGCGTGAGCAGGTCCATGTCCAGGCCGTAGCGGGCGGCGTAGACGGAGATCGGCAGGGCCGTCAGGAAAATCACCACGCCCATCGCCAGGATGGCCCAGGCGGCGTTGGTGAAGCCGTAGTTCAGCGCGATGGCCGCGCCGATGGCTTCCAGCGCCAGAAAGGACAGGCCGCCGAACGCGGTGTTGGCCACCTGCCATTCGGTCCAGCGCCGCGCGGTGCGCGGGGTGTAACGCAGCGCGTAGTCCTCCAGGGTCTCGTCAGCGACCCAGGTGTTGTATTCGCGGCGGATGCGGAAGATCTTCTGTGGAGCGCTGACCATGGCAGGCACCCCGCGCGTGCGGATGAATTGCGGACAGGTTGTAACGCAACATGCGTGCCACCGGGGGCTGCGTGGCGCCAAAGCGCTATTTTAAAAATAGCTGCCTGCGCCCGCCATTCCTGGGCTGCAGGCTGATTTTTCTTTGAGTCCTGGAGTGGTGCGGTACGGCTACGTTAAATGACGTATGGGGCGGAATCAGGAACAACCCTAACCTTCTTTCACAGCGGTCGACCCCGCTTAGCCCTCGGTTGAACGAGGCGATTCGTCCACCTTTCAGGAGTACTGCATGAGCCACAAATCCTCACCCTCCGCCCCGCTTTCCTCCCTGCAGCGCCGCCGCCTGCTCCAGAGCCTTGGCGCCCTGGGCATGGCCGGCCTGCCGGGTCTGGCGGCCGCGCAGACCCCGCCGACCGCCAAGGTCAACACCACCAAGCTGGCGATCACCGACACCGAGGTCACCGTCGGCCAGCTGCACTCGGCCACCGGCACGATGGCCATCTCCGAGACCGGCTCCATCCAGGCGGAGCAGCTCGCCATCGACCAGATCAACGCGATGGGCGGCATCCTCGGCCGCAAGATCAAGGTGATCAAGGAAGACGGCGCCTCCGACTGGCCGACCTTCGCGGAGAAGTCCAAGAAGCTGCTGGTCAACGACCACGTGGCCTGCGTCTTCGGCTGCTGGACCAGCGCCTCGCGCAAGGCGGTGCTGCCGATCTTCGAGAAAGAGAACGGCCTGCTGTACTACCCCACCTTCTACGAAGGCCTGGAGCAGAGCAAGAACGTGATCTACACCGGCCAGGAAGCCACCCAGCAGATCCTCTGGGGCCTGGACTGGGCCAAGAAGGAAAAGAACGTCGGCAAGATCTTCCTGGTGGGTTCGGACTACATCTGGCCCCGCACCTCGATGAAGATCGCGCGCAAGCACATCGAGAACTTCCAGAAGGGCAAGGTGGTCGGCGAAGAGTACTACCCGCTGGGCAACACCAACTTCAACTCGCTCATCAACAAGATCAAGGTTGCCAAGCCGGACCTGATCTTCGCCGCGGTGGTGGGTGGCTCCAACGTGGCCTTCTACAAGCAGCTCAAGGCCGCCGGCATCACGGGCGACAAGCAGTTCCTGCTGACCCTGTCGGTGACCGAGGACGAGATGCTGGGAATCGGCGGCGAAAACTTCGCCGGCTTCTACTCCAGCATGAAGTACTTCCAGTCGCTGGACAACGCGAACAACAAGAAGTTCGTGGAAGCCTTCAAGGCCAAGTACGGGCCCAAGTCGGTGATCGGCGACGTGACGCAGGCGGCCTACCTCGGCCCCTGGCTGTGGAAGGCGGCTGTGGAGAAGGCCGGCAGCTTCGACGTCGACAAGGTCGTGGCCGCCTCTCCCGGCATCGAACTGAAGACCGCGCCGGAAGGCTACGTGAAGGTCGACGCCAACCACCACCTGTGGAGCAAGACCCGCATCGGCCAGGGCCAGGCCGACGGCACCTTCAAGGTGGTGGCCGAGTCGCCCGAGCTGATCAAGCCGGATCCGTTCCCCAAGGGCTACCAATAACAAGAAGCGAGTGGATTGTCGGGTTGGGGCGTCCGCCACGGCGGCGGACGCCCGCTTTTGGACCCTGCTTCACGGGATTCTTCCCACCAACGCGAGAGCTCCGTCATGACCTTCTCCGATATGCTCAACATCACCCTGATGCAGGGTTTCGCCGGGCTCAGCCTGTTCGCGGTGCTGCTGCTCATGGGGCTCGGGCTGGCCATCATCTTCGGCCAGATGGGCGTCATCAACATGGCGCACGGCGAGTTCATGACCATCGGCGCCTACACGGTGTTCATGTTCTCCACGCTGGTGGAGTCGAAGTTCCCTGACCTGATGCCGTACTACTTCCCGGTGTCGATCGTCGCGGCGTTCATCTTCGCGTTCATCCTGGGCTGGATCGTCGAGTGGGGCCTGATCCGGCATCTCTACAAGCGCCCGCTCGATACGCTGCTGGCCACCTGGGGCGTGAGCCTGGGCCTGCAGCAGGTGTTCCGCACCGCCATCGGCCCCAAGGAGGTCAGCCCCACGCTGCCCGAGTGGCTGATGGGCTCATGGTCGCCGCATGAGGGCCTGGACATTCCGATCAACGGCCTGTTCGTGCTGGCGCTGGCCACGGTCGTCACGGGCGGCGTGCTGATCGCGCTCTACCGCAGCCGCTGGGGCCTGAGGGTGCGCGCCACGGTGAGCAACCGCATCATGGCCAACGCCACCGGCATCAACACCAAGAAGACCGACCGCGTGACCTTTGCCATCGGCTGCGGCGTGGCGGGCATCGCCGGTGCCGCGTTCACCACCATCGGCTCCACCGGGCCGACCTCGGGCTCGCTCTACATCGTGGATTCGTTCCTGGTCGTCACCTTCGGCGGCGCGGCCAGCCTGCTGGGTACCGTGGCCTCGGCCTTCGGCATCGCGCAGACGCAGTCGATCTCCGAGTTCTTCATGACCGGCTCGATGGCCAAGGTGCTCACCCTTTCGCTCATCGTCGTGATCCTGATGATCAGGCCGCAGGGTCTGTTCGCCAGCAAGGTCCGCCGCTGAGGCCGGCACCCCACCAAACCACACAACCGAGGACCAAGACATGAACAACCTGCGTCAATGGTTCAGCAAGAGTGGCCTGGGCAGCGTGGTGCTGCTGGCGATCCTGCTGGTCGCGGTGTTCCCGCTCACGCTGGACATATTTCGCCTGAACCTGATTGGCAAATACCTCTGCTATGCCTTCGTGGCCGTCGGGCTGGTGATGCTGTGGGGCTGGGGCGGCGTGCTCAGCCTGGGGCAGGGCGTGTTCTTCGGGCTGGGCGGCTACGCCATGGCCATGTTCCTCAAGCTCGAGGCCTCCGACCCGGAGAGCACCAAGATCCAGACCACGCCCGGTATCCCCGACTTCATGGACTGGAACCAGATCACGGCGCTGCCGACGTGGTGGGAGCCCTTCAAGCATCTGCCGTTCTCGCTGATTGCGGTGCTGGCGGTTCCGGCCGTGCTGGCCTTCATCGTCGGCTTCGCGATGTTCAAGCGCCGGGTGGGCGGGGTGTACTTCGCCATCATCACCCAGGCCGTGGCGCTGATCCTCACGGTGCTGATCATCGGCCAGCAGGGCTACACCGGCGGCGTCAACGGCATGACCGACCTGAAGACCATGCTGGGCTGGGACATCCGCACCGACAGTGCCAAGTACATCCTGTACTTCGTCTGCGTCGGCCTGCTGCTGGCCTCCGTGCTGCTGTGTCTGTGGATCCAGAAGAGCAAGGTGGGCACGCTGCTGCTGGCCATGCGCGACAAGGAAGACCGCGTGCGCTTTTCCGGCTACGACGTCTCCATGTTCAAGGTGTTCGTGTTCTGCCTGGCAGCGGCCATCTCGGGCATCGGTGGCGCCATGTTCGCGCTGCAGGTGGGCTTCATGTCGCCTTCGTTCGTGGGCATCGTGCCGTCGATCGAGATGGTGATCTTCGCAGCGGTCGGCGGCCGCATGAGTCTGGTCGGTGCCGTGTACGGCGCGCTGCTGGTGAACTTCGGCAAGACCTACTTTTCCGAAACCTTTCCGGACCTCTGGATGTTCTGCATGGCGGCGCTGTTCATCGGTGTGACCATGTTCTTCCCGGACGGGCTGGCCGGCCTCTACCAGTCGAAGCTGAAGCCGTGGCTGACCCGCAGCCGCTCGGCACCCAAGGCGCAGCCGCCCGCCGCACCTCCGGCACGCCCGGCGGAGAGCCCGCGGATGGCTGACTCGGCCCCGCCCACCGCCAAGCCGGCCCAGGCCTGAACCGGAGGACCACATCCATGAGCAACACCGACTTCGCCCTGGCCGTGGAAGACCTCTCGGTCTCCTTCGACGGCTTCAAGGCCATCGACGACCTCACGCTCTATGTCGACAAGGACGAACTGCGCGTGATCATCGGCCCCAACGGTGCCGGCAAGACCACGCTGCTGGACCTGATCTGCGGCAAGACCAAGGCCACCAGCGGCAGCATCAAGTTCAAGAACGAGGAGCTGACGGGGGTCGAGGAGTACCTGCGCGTGCGCAAGGGCATTGGCCGCAAGTTCCAGACGCCCTCCATCTACGAAAACCTCTCGGTGTTCAAGAACCTGGAGGTGTCCTACCCGGAAGGCCGCTCGGTGCTCGGCGCCTTGCGCTTCAAGTGCACCACGGCCGTGAAGGAGCGCGTGCAGGCCGTGGCGCAGGAAATCGGCCTGGGCGACGTGCTGGAGATGGAAGCCGGCCTGCTGTCCCACGGCCAGAAGCAGTGGCTGGAGATCGGCATGTTGCTGATGCAGGACCCGGAGCTGCTGATGCTCGACGAACCGATCGCCGGCATGAGCGCGCGCGAGCGCGAACTGACGGCCGAACTGCTCAAGCGCATCTGCGTCGGCCGCTCGGTGATCGTGATCGAGCACGACATGGATTTCGTCGCCCAGATCGCCCACAAGGTGACCGTGATGCACCAGGGAAAGATCCTGGCGGAGGGCTCCATGGAGGCCGTGCAGAGCAACCCGAAAGTGATCGACGTCTACCTGGGCCACTGAGAGGAACCGTCATGCTGAAAGTCGAGAACATCCACGTGGCCTACGGACAGAGCGAGGCGCTGCACGGCATCTCCTTCCACGGCAACCGCAACGAGACCGTGGCCATCATGGGCCGCAACGGCATGGGCAAGACCACCTTGTTCAAGGCGCTGATGGGCATCCTGCCGCTCAAGAGCGGCACGGTCGAGGTGGCCGAGAAGGACGTCTCGCGCGACGAGAGCTTCCAGCGCGTGGCCAAGGGCATTGCCTACGTGCCACAGGGCCGCATGATCTTCCCCACGCTCACCGTCGAGGAAAACATCCAGACCGGCCTGGAGAACGCCAAGGTCCAGAAGATCCCGGACGAGATCTACGCGCTTTTCCCCGTGCTGTGGGACATGCGGCGCCGCAAGGGCGGCAACCTTTCGGGCGGTCAGCAACAGCAGCTGGCCATCGCCCGCGCCCTGGTCACCGATCCCAAGGTCCTGCTGCTGGACGAGCCGACCGAAGGCATCCAGCCTTCCATCATCAAGGACATCGCCAAGGCGCTGAACGAGATCCGCAAGATGCGCCAACTCACCATCGTCGTGTCCGAGCAGGTGCTGCACTTCGCCATGGAAGTGGCCGACCGCCTGTTCGTGATCGAGGGCGGCCGCTTCGTGCACGAGACCGACCGCGAGAACACCGACGAGGCCCACATAAAGTCCTACCTCGCTGTCTGAATTTCCACCACCACCTCAATAGGAGCCCACCATGCCTGAAACCCTGATCAAGGTCGATCTGACGAAGCCCGCACCCTCCAACGAGATGGTGCACAACCGCTGGCACCCGGAGGTGCCGATGGCCTGCTGGGTCAACCCGGGCGACGATTTCGTGCTCGAGACGTACGACTGGACCGGCGGCTTCATCAAGAACAACGACAGCGCCGACGACGTGCGCGACATCGACCTGACCACGGTGCATTACCTGTCCGGCCCTGTCGGTGTCAAGGGCGCAGAGCCCGGCGACCTGCTGGTCGTGGATCTGCTGGACATCGGCGCCAAGGACGACAGCCTGTGGGGCTTCAACGGCTTCTTCAGCAAGACCAATGGCGGCGGTTTCCTGACTGACCACTTTCCGGCCGCGCAGAAGTCGATCTGGGACTTCCATGGCATGTTCACCAGCTCGCGCCACGTGCCGGGCGTGAAGTACGCAGGCCTTATCCACCCGGGCCTGATCGGGACGCTGCCCGACCCGAAGATGCTGGCCGACTGGAACGCCCGTGAGCAGGCACTGATCGACACCAACCCCACCGGCAACCTAGCCAACCCGCCCTGGGCCGCCACCGCCCACGCGGGCAAGGCCACCGGTGCAGTCAAGGACAAGATCGGCGCCGAAGGCGCGCGCACCGTGCCCCCGCGCGAGCACGGCGGCAACTGCGACATCAAGGATCTGTCGCGCGGCTCCAAGATCTTCTTCCCGGTCTATGTGGATGGCGCCGGTCTTAGCGTGGGCGACCTCCACTTCAGCCAGGGTGACGGCGAGATCACCTTCTGCGGCGCCATCGAAATGGCCGGCTGGGTGCACATGAAGGTGCAGATCATCAAGGGCGGCATGGCCAAGTACGGCATCAAGAACCCGATCTTCAAGCCCAGCCCGATCACCCCGACCTACAACGACTACGTGATCTTCGAAGGCATCAGCGTCGACGAGAGCGGCAAGCAGTACTACCTCGACGTGAACGTGGCCTACAAGCAGGCCTGCCTGAACGCCATCGAGTACCTGAAGAAGTTCGGCTACTCGGGCGCCCAGGCCTACTCGATCCTCGGCACGGCGCCGGTGCAGGGCCACATCAGCGGCGTGGTCGACGTGCCCAACGCCTGCGCCACGCTGTGGCTGCCCACGCAGATCTTCGACTTCGACATCAACCCGAGCGCGGCCGGCCCGATCAAGCATCTGGACGGCAGCATCGACATGCCGATCTCCTACGACCTGAAGTAAGCCGCGCCCACGCGCAGGAGCCGCCCATGCCCACCTACGACTACGCCTGCCCGAGCTGCGGCGGCTTCGACGCCTTCCGCAGCCTGGCCCAGCGCAACGAGCCGGCGGCGTGCCCGGACTGCGGCTCGGCATCGCCCCGGGTGTTCGCCACGGCGCCGCGGCTGGCGCTCATGGACGGCGCCACGCGCACCGCCATGGGCGTCAACGAACGCGCCCGGCACGAGCCCAAGAGCTCGCGCGACTACCAGCGGCTGCGCCACCCGGCCGGCTGCGGCTGCTGCAGCCCTGGCCGCAGCAAGGCCACGGTCACGGCCCCCAACGGGGCGAAAGCCTTTCCGTCCAAGCGTCCCTGGATGATCAGTCATTGAACGAGGTAAGCAACCATGATGCATGGTGACATTTCGAGCAGCGCCGACACCGTCGGCGTGGCGGTCGTCAACTACAAGATGCCGCGCCTGCACACCAAGGCCGAGGTGCTGGACAACGCACGCAAGATCGCCGACATGATCGTCGGCATGAAGACCGGCCTGCCGGGCATGGACCTGGTGATCTTCCCCGAGTACAGCACCCACGGCATCATGTACGACGCCAAGGAGATGTACGACACCGCCAGCACCGTGCCCGGCGACGAGACGGAGATCTTCGCCGCCGCCTGCAGGAAGGCCAAGGTGTGGGGCGTGTTCTCGCTCACCGGTGAGCGCCACGAGGAGCACCCGAACAAGGCGCCGTACAACACGCTCATCCTGATGAACGACCAGGGCGAGATCGTGCAGAAGTACCGCAAGATCATGCCCTGGGTGCCGATCGAGGGCTGGTACCCCGGCAACTGCACCTACGTCAGCGACGGGCCCAAGGGCCTGAAGGTCAGCCTGATCATCTGCGACGACGGCAACTACCCCGAGATTTGGCGCGACTGCGCGATGAAGGGCGCCGAACTCATCGTGCGCTGCCAGGGTTACATGTACCCGGCCAAGGACCAGCAGGTGCTGATGGCCAAGGCGATGGCCTGGGCCAACAACAGCTACGTGGCGGTGGCCAACGCCTCGGGCTTCGACGGCGTCTACAGCTACTTCGGCCACAGCGCCATCATCGGCTTCGACGGCCGCACGCTGGGCGAATGCGGCGAGGAAGACTACGGCGTGCAGTACGCAGCCCTGTCCAAGAGCCTGATCCGCGATTTCCGCAAGAACGGCCAGAGCGAGAACCACCTGTTCAAGCTGCTGCACCGCGGCTACACCGGTGTGATCAACTCGGGCGACGGCGACCAGGGCGTGGCTGCCTGCCCCTACGAGTTCTACGGCAAGTGGATCAGCGACCCCGAGGGCACCCGCAAGGCGGTGGAAGCCATCACGCGCAGCACCATCGGCACGCCGGAATGCCCGATCGAGGGCATTCCCAACCAGGAACCGGTGCACCGGTGACCGCAGACACGGTGGCCGACCCGCTGGCCGCCTACCGGCTCGGGGCGCAGCCGTACTACGCCCCCACGGGCAACGAGGTGGCCCTGTTCGAGCACGCCTGGCGGCACCGGCTGCCGCTGCTGCTCAAGGGCCCCACGGGTTGCGGCAAGACGCGCTTCATCGAGCACATGGCCTGGCGGCTCGGGCAGCCGCTGGTCACCGTGGCTTGCAACGAAGACCTGACGGCTGCCGACCTGGTGGGCCGCTATCTGCTCGATGCGCAGGGCACCGTCTGGCAGGACGGGCCGCTGACCCAGGTGGTGCGCCACGGCGGCATCTGCTACCTGGACGAAGTGGTCGAGGCGCACCCGGACACCACGGTGGTGATCCACCCGCTGGCCGACGCGCGCCGTGTGTTGCCGCTGGACCGCAAGGGCGAACTGGTGCACGCGCACCCGGATTTCCAACTGGTGGTCTCGTACAACCCCGGTCATCAGGGGCGCGGCAAGGAGCTCAAGCCTTCGACCCGTCAGCGCTTCGTCGCTTTCGGCTTCGGATACCCGGCGCCGGAAACCGAGGCCGCCATCGTGGCCCACGAGAGCGGTGTCGATCTATCAGTGGCCCGGCAGCTGGTGGCGCTGGCCGCGCGCACCCGAACGTTGCAGGCGCAGGGGCTGGAAGAGGGCGCTTCGACCCGCTCGCTGGTCCACGCGGGCCTGCTGGTGGCCGGCGGTGCGGATCTGCGCGACGCGGTCGGCATGGCGGTGGTGTCGGCGCTGAGCGACGACCTGGAGATCGAGCAGGCCCTGCACGCGCTGGCCGAGGCCTGTCTTGGCTGAGGCCCGCGGCGCGGCCGGGCTGGCGCTGCTGCTGCGGGCGCTGTCCGGCGGGGACGGGCAGGTGCAGTGGATGGACGAGGCACCTGCCGCGCCTGAGCTGCGGCCGGTGCTCACCGACACGCATCTGCTGTTGCCCGAAACGCTACACGCCAACGACCGCCTCGCCGCCGTGGCCCATGCCGCGGCGCACCGCATGTTCTCCACGCCGCACCAGCCTGCGGCAGGGCTCAGGCCCATCAGCCAGATCGTCATCGGCAGCCTGGAGGATGCGCGCGTGGAGCACCTGCTGGCCGAGCGCCTGCCTGGCGTGAGACGCTGGTTCCTGCGCGGCATTCAGCAGCACCGCGCCGAAGGCCTGGGCTTTGCCGACCTGCTGGCCCGCATGAGCCGCGCGCTGTGGGACGAAGGCTGGGTGGACCCGAACCCGTGGGTGCACAAGGCGCGCGACAGCGTGCGCCAGGTGGTGGCCACGCAGGGCTGGACCAACGCCGCCGCACTGCGTCGCGTGGGCGCCGTGCTGGCCAACGACCTTGGCCAGATGCGGGTGCGCCTGGATCTGGCGACCTACGCCGAACCCACGGCCTACCGCGACGACAACAGCTGGCTGTGGCAGCACGAGGCGACCAGCACCGATGCGCAGGCGCTGGAAGCCGGCCCCGCCAACCCCAGGCCGGACAGCGGCCAGGATGCGCCAGCCGCTCCGCAATCGCCTCGCATCTGGACCTACCCTGAATGGGATCACCGAATGCACCATTTGCGTGCCAATTGGTGCACTGTGTTGGAGCATGGCGTGGGTGTCGCGGCATGCCTACCCTTGCAGCACCGGGAAGGTGCCGCGCAGCTCCTGCACCTTCCCTGGGCGCGCCGCCAGCGGCAACGTGTGCGACGCCAGTTGCATGGCGACGCGCTGGATCTGGAGGCCTGCGTGCGCTTCGCCGCCGACCGCCGGCAGGGCAGTGTGGACGAGCCGCGCCTGTTTCAGCGCCAGGTGCGACGGCGTGCGTCGGCCGCGGTGCTGGTGCTGCTGGATCTGTCGGCCTCTACTGGCGACGCGCTGCCAGGCGGTTCCAGCATGCTGTCGCTCGAAAAGCAGGCCGCACGCCTGCTGGCGCACGCCGCCACGGTACAAGGCCGGCGCGTGGCGGTGCACGGCTTTTCTTCCGACACGCGGCATGCCGTGGCCTACCAGCATCTACTGGATTTCGGCGAGCCTCTGGCCGAGGCTGAAGCCCGGCTGCAGGCCGCGGTGCCCCGGCACTCCACGCGCCTGGGCGCCGCGCTGCGTCACGCCGCCGCGCTGCTCGCCGTGCAGCCGGCCGAGCAGCACCTGCTGTTGATGCTGACCGACGGCGCGCCTTCCGACATCGACGTGGCCGATCCGCGCTACCTGGTCGAAGATGCCCGCCACGCCGTGCGCGAGGCGCGCCGCCGCGGCGTTGAGCTGGCCTGCCTGGCCACCGACCCGCAGGCGGAGGCCGCGCTCGGCCGCATGTTCGGCAGGCGCTACATTCGCATCGTCCAGACGCCAGAGCGCCTGCCGGCACAATTGGTGGCGCTGCATGAGCGCCTGGCGCGCTGAGCCGTTGACCCTCACCCCAGAGGCACGACACTTGCTTTGATCTTCTGCATACCGGATAGTGCAAGCCCATGGAACTCACGCCCCGAGAGAAAGACAAGCTGCTGATCTTCACCGCCGCGCTGCTGGCCGAACGGCGCAAGGCGCGCGGGCTCAAGCTCAACTACCCGGAGGCGGTGGCGCTGATCAGCGCTGCGGTGATGGAAGGCGCGCGCGACGGCAAGACCGTGGCTGAGCTGATGGCCGACGGCCGCGCCGTGCTGACCCGCGCCGACGTGATGGATGGCGTGGCCGAGATGATCCCGGACATCCAGGTCGAAGCCACCTTCCCCGATGGCACCAAGCTCGTCACCGTGCACCAGCCCATCCTCTGAATTTCAAAGCCTTTTGGCCATCCAGCCCTTGACTGACAAGCGCAACCAGCTATGAAAAAAAGAGTAACCCCACTTCTTGCCATCCTCGCACTGCTGGCGCCCGCGCTGGCGTTCGCCCACCCCGGTGCGCTGGCCGATCACGCGCACACGAGCTTCATGGCAGGCCTGCTGCACCCGCTGACCGGCGCCGACCACCTGGCTGCCATGCTGGCCGTGGGGGTCTGGAGCGCGCTCGCGATCCGGCCGGTGTGGCTGGCGCCGCTGGCCTTCGTCGCCATGCTGCTGGCCGGCGCGCTGGCGGCGCAGGCCGGCGTGGTGCCGCCTGGCGTGGAGCCGATGATCGCCACGTCACTGCTGGTACTGGGCCTGCTGGTGGCCAGCCGCGCGCAACTGCCGCGGGCGGCGGCGGTGGCCCTGTGCGGCGCCTTCGCGTTCTTCCACGGTGCCGCGCACGGCGCCGAACTGGGTGGCGGCTCGGCCGCCTGGGCGGCGCTGGCTGGCATGGTGTTGACCACTGCCGCGCTGCACGCGACCGGCATCGGCCTGGGTGAATGGGTGCTGGCGCGCCGGCAACTGCTCACCCGCCTCAGTGGCGCCGCCGTGGCGCTGCTGGGCGCGGCCCTGCTGGCGGGTGTCGCCTGAGAGATGCCCGCCATGAACCCAGGGGAACTGTTCGTCGACGAGGGCCAGCACCCGCTCAACCCGGGCCGCCGCACCGTCACGCTGGTGGTCAGCAACACCGCCGACCGGCCGATCCAGGTCGGCTCGCACTACCACTTCGCCGAAACCAATGGCGCGCTCAGCTTCGACCGCGAGGCCGCACGCGGCATGCGGCTGAACATCGGCTCCGGCCTGGCGGTGCGCTTCGAGCCCGGCCAGCAACGCACCGTGGAACTGGTCGATTACGCGGGCGACCGCGTGGTCCACGGCTTCCGCGGCCTGATTCAAGGAAAGCTCTGATGGCCGGCATCGACAGGCGCGCCTACGCTGAAATCTACGGCCCCACGGTGGGCGACCGCGTGCGGCTGGCCGACACCGAACTGGTGATCGAGGTCGAACAGGACCACACGCTGGCCGCCGGCGGCTACGGCGAAGAGGTGAAGTTCGGCGGCGGCAAGACCATCCGCGACGGCATGGCGCAGAGCCAGCGCACCCGCGCCGAGGGTGCCGTGGACACGGTGCTGACCAACGCGCTGATCCTCGACCACTGGGGTATCGTGAAGGCCGACATCGGGCTGAAGGACGGCCGCATCGCCGCCATCGGCAAGGCCGGCAACCCCGACACGCAGCCGGGCGTGGGCATCGTCATCGGCCCCGGCACCGAGATCATCAGCTGCGAAGGCATGATCGTCACCGCCGGCGGCATCGACAGCCACATCCACTTCATCTGCCCGCAGCAGATCGACGAGGCCCTGGCCAGCGGCGTGACCACCATGCTGGGCGGCGGCACCGGGCCGGCCACCGGCACCTTCGCCACCACCTGCACGCCCGGGCCCTGGCACATCGAGCGCATGCTGCAGGCGGCCGACGCCTTCCCGATGAACCTGGGCTTCCTGGGCAAGGGCAACGCCAGCCTGCCGGCGGCGCTGCACGAGCAGGTGCAGGCCGGCGTGATCGGCCTGAAGCTGCACGAAGACTGGGGCACGACGCCCAGCGCCATCAGCAACTGCCTCGACGTGGCCGAGGCCACCGACGTGCAGGTGGCCATCCACTCCGACACGTTGAACGAATCCGGTTTCGTCGAGAACACCATCGCCGCCACCAAGGGCCGCACCCTCTGTGCCTTCCACACCGAGGGCGCGGGCGGCGGCCACGCGCCGGACATCCTCAAGGTGGTGGGCGAGGCCAACTTCCTGCCCAGCTCCACCAACCCCACCATGCCGTACACGCAGAACACGCTGGACGAGCACGTGGACATGCTGATGGTGTGCCACCATCTGGACGCCTCCATCGCCGAAGACCTGGCCTTCGCCGAAAGCCGCATCCGCAAGGAAACCATCGCCGCCGAGGACATCCTGCACGACCTAGGCGCCATCAGCATGATGAGCAGCGACAGCCAGGCCATGGGCCGGGTCGGCGAGGTCATCCTGCGCACCTGGCAGACCGCGCACAAGATGAAGGTCCAGCGCGGCGCGCTGCCGGAAGACAGCGCCCGCAACGACAACCTGCGCGCCAAACGCTACGTGGCCAAGTACACCATCAACCCGGCCATTGCCCACGGCATCAGTCACGAGGTCGGCAGCATCGAGCCCGGCAAGTGGGCCGACATCGTGATCTGGAAGCCAGCCTTCTTCGGCGTCAAGCCCTTCTGCATCCTCAAGGGCGGCAGCATCGCCCTGGCCGCCATGGGCGACCCGAACGCCAGCATCCCCACGCCGCAGCCGGTGCACTACCGGCCCATGTTCGGCGCCTTCGGCGGCAGCAACGCGAAGAGCAGTCTGACCTTCGTGTCGCAGGCGGCGTATGACGCCGGCATGCCGCAGCGCTACGGCATGGCCAAGACGGTGGGCGTGGCCAGGAACATCCGTGGCGTGCGCAAGAAGGACATGGTGCACAACGGCCTGACGCCGAAGATGGAAATCGACCATCAGACCTACGCCGTACGCGCCGACGGCGTGCTGCTGACCTGCGAGCCCGCCAAGGTGCTGCCGATGGCGCAGCGCTACTTCCTGTTCTGATGCTCACCGTCAACAAACTCATGCCGCAGGGCCGCGGCCTGGCGGC
>ERZ795053.1879-NODE-1879-length-26074-cov-6.330182_pt1 | contig 26074 bp, 30 predicted proteins | sample MGYA00375137_ERZ795053 | MGnify/ENA primary metagenome ERZ795053 (study PRJEB30182, sample SAMN05720284) | activated sludge metagenome | isolation source: Anaerobic digester | place: Hong Kong | collected 2014-12-17 ...
AGATAACCGAACGTGACTGGAGTTCAGACGTGTGCTCTTCCGATCTCCGGTCGAGCGCATGCCACTGAGAACTCGCACTGAAATCCCTCCAAACCGAAAAGCCCGATATACAACTAATATCGATCGTCAACTGCGATCGCAAAGGTATCTACAATGTATTTTAGCACAGAATGATGTTATCATATTCTCAGGACCAATCTAATAATAATCGGGAGGTTACATATGAAATTCAATACCCTTCTCATCATACTCGTTGTTGTTATGGTTGGGATGACTGCAGTCAACATGTTTATGGCATTTAACAACAGACTTGATATTGACACTCTGTCATCCACCAGCAACTATTCATATGACTACGAAGGTCGAGCCACCTTGGATATTGAAACCGAGATCATCTTCAATAAACCAAATCAGATGACACAGTTTCTCGAGCAATACGATAAACCTCAGCAAGAACAGTTCGCAGACTTCCAGGAGTCAATGACCCAGTTTGCAGAGAGCTTCAACCGGGCTATGTATGTAGAGGACTTTCAGTCGACCGCAACGGTTCTCGGTTCTAACAGAGTAAGAGTAATTGAGCATGCCGTTATTTCGGGCTTTGCTGCCGTTGAAGAAGGAGTAGTAAACACTGATATGGGAGATATGGAGTTCGATCTTACAGGGGAAGCCTATTCACTTGCTATCTCAATTCCGCCAGGCGCAACGATTATCGAAGTCAATCCCACACCTACAGTTGTAGCAGACGGAAATGTATATATATGGGCAGACACTGGCAAGACGAAGTTTCCAAAGATTCAGTTTGCAAGAGGTGAGTGAAGTCAGTCAAGAAGCCAAGTCGTTCCTTTCTCTTCTAAAAGAATCTACCAATACCTCAGTACTAACCGGTGCCGGCGTTTCTGTTGCCAGTGGTATTCCAGATTTTAGAAGTCCCGGGGGCCTATACAGCAAAGTCTCTCCAGAGATTTTCGAACTCAGTTCCTTTATGAAAGACCCTGCTGGTTACTACAAAGTAGCAAGAGAGAGAATACACACCATGGCTGACACAGTACCAAATGCCACCCACATACTTCTAGCGAGATTGCAAGAGATGGGATTGATTCAAACAATCATCACCCAGAATATCGACGGTCTCCTGCAAAAAGCTGGAGCAAGAGATGTCGTCGAGTTGCACGGAACAGTCTCCCTGTTTGATTGTCTTCAATGCAGCAGGAAGTTTGATAGGTCGGAGATGGAGCTCATTCTGGAAAGCGTTGATGTTCCGAAATGCAGCTGTGGAGGCCTAATAAAGCCAAGAATCGTCTTCTTTGGCGAGATGCTTCCCGAGAAGGCTATCAGAAGCTCTGAAGATGCTGCGCTTGCTGCAGATCTGTTTCTCGCATTAGGTTCTTCGCTCATGGTTTATCCTGCGGCTCAGTTTCCGGTAATTGCGAAATCATCTGGCGCCAGAGTGGCAATCGTGAATAGAGATGAGACTGGTCTCGATTATCTGGCCGACCATATTTTTAGGGTCGAACTTGAAGGGTTTTCTAAAGAAGTCATCAGCCTATTGGAAGCAGAATCATGAATCGGTAGTTCCCTGATAAGTCCTTTCTGAACTCGCAAGAGTAACCTTCGATCTCCGAAAAGAGTTTGCGAAGACCGTCCGTCTCGTACTGAGAAATTTCCAGATATACCCTCTTTCCACGCGGGAGGTTCCTGAAAAACTCCCTGTAGAAGTCAAGTCCATCCTTACCGCCGTCAAGGGCAGTCAACGGTTCGTGATTTTTTATGCTGACATCGAGCAAATCGATATCTGTTGTTCTTATATAAGGCGGGTTGGAAACCAAAACCTCGACAGAGTTCAGGTATTCTCCGAGTCCGTTGAGATTGTCTCCGTCAATGAATTTCACGTTAGATATCCCGTTATTTCTGGCATTCTGCTCCGCAAGAGCGATTGCCTCCGTTGAGATGTCGGTCGCGAATACAGTAGCTGAGGGAAGACTTCGCGCAAGAGCGCAGGCTATCGCTCCACTTCCCGTTCCGATATCGGCAAAGACTTTAGAGTCTTTTTCTTCCTCAATAACGATCTCAACCAACTCTTCAGTTTCGCTGCGGGGAATGAGCACACAAGGGGAAAGCTCTAGTCTAATTCCAAAAAAATCTTTGTAGCCAAGTACGTAGTCTATTGGCTCCCCTTTGGCAACTCTTTTCACTGCCGAAAAAAACTCAACGGTCAGAGAAGATTCGATTTCTCTTTGAGTATCAAGAAGCAGATCGACTTCAGTCAGCGATAGGATTTCCTTCGAAAGTAAGAACACAATAAAGCGGGAATTGTCGATTCCCGCTTCACTGAGCCTCTTTATTGATATCTCAATTAGCTCCCTTGATTTCACATTCCAAGAATCTTTCTGACGTCATCACTTGCCATCTCAGGCGTCCATGGTGGGTCAAAGGTAAGCTCAATCTTAACGTCCCCAATTCCCTCGATCTCGCTGACCTTTCTTCTTGCGTCTTCCGTCATCAGTCCGGCAAGGGGACACATCGGCGTCGTCAACGTCATCTTGATTCTCACATCTTTCCCATCCTGAATATTCACGCCGTAAACTAGTCCCAGAGAAACTATATCGAAGCCAATTTCGAGATCATAGACTTCTTCAAGAGCTTTCATTACATCTTCCTTTATGACACTCAATTCATTCTCCTCCATCTGCTTCATAGTATCTTTCTACTATGGCACTTTCTTTGAAAGGCTTAAATTCTTGTTCTTTCCAGACTCTCCATAACAAGTCCTTTTTCTCTTCGATCAGGTTCTTCTCGATCTCTTCCCTCACATCTTCAACACCCTGCGAACCTGCAGGAGAGTATGACTGAAGATAGATAACCGCGTATCTGTTGTCAAGAGTTACAACAGAAGAAAGCAATTCGCCGTCCGTTGGCTTGAAGAGGGACTTAACCAGTTCCGGATTGAGACTTTCAATTTCCTGCCTCGTGAAGCTTCTGGTAACAACTTCGGGAAAAGTGTCGAGAACGGAAGCTGGATTTGCATCTCTCGACGCGGCCTTCCATACAGAATAGGCTTCGGAGAATGAATCGAACAGGAGTACCTTCATGTTCGCTCTCTCTTCCTCCACAGCATACTTGGACGAATTGGCCATGTAATACTGCTCAATCTCCTCTTCTGTAACCGTAGCATTCATGGTGACTGCTTCATAGAGAGCATTAAGAACCTCTCTGTATGCAAGATCCCGGACAACTTTCGCCTCATAGGAACTCAATCCGTCGATGTATCCCCTAAGTATGTAGAAGAGATCTGCATCGGACTTCTCGATCTCCAATTCTGCCAGCGTATCCATAATAGACTTATTCACAACGCTCTTCAATGCTTCTGAGTTGGCCTCAATCCCAGCTTCTCTCGCGTACTGAATAAGAAGAGTCTCTTCAATCAACGCCTCCAGAGAATTCCTTTCATATTCTTCAAGCAACTTCTGACCGGCTTCCGTATTCAGAAGCATCTCAGAAAACAGAGGATCTACTTCTTCGATTCTTTTTGATATTTCAGTGTAGTTAGGCAGAACTTTAGAAAGAAAAGCGTCCATGGTGATAATCTCGCCATTTACCCTGGCGGCTATCCCACTCCCGGATAAATCCTCCGTTTGCGCGAATGTTGCTACAGTGAGTAACATAATAATCAGGGCAGCGATCAGCAGCTTCTTCAATTTGTACCCTCCTTCGCTTTTTCCCACAGGTGATTAAGCTCATCTATGGTCATGCTTTCAATATCCAGACCGTATCTCTCAATATGACTCTCCATCTCGTGAAAACGGTTCACGAATTTCTCTGTCGATCTTCTCAAAGCTGATTCAGGATCAACCTCGAGAAATCTCGATAAATTAGCAACTGTAAAGAGAAGGTCACCGATTTCCTCTTCAATCTTCTTTTTATCTCTTTCCTTTATAGCACAGTCCAGCTCTTCAATCTCTTCATTCAGTTTGTCGCGCGGACCATTCATATCTTCCCAATCAAATCCAACAACCGATGCATTTTCCTGAACCCTGCGGGCCAAACTAAGTGCTGGCAGCGCTTTGTTGACCTTGCCTATTGAAGAAGCGGGAGACTCATTTCCTCCCTTTTCCTTCGCTTTGATCTCTTCCCATTGGCGATAGGAGTAGCCTTTCGAATCGGAAAAGACGTGGGGATGCCTTCTGATAAGCTTTTCAGTCAACATACTGACAATATCCGTTATAGAAAACGCCCCTCTTTCGGCAGCAATCTGAGCGTGGAAGACTATCTGAAGGAGAACGTCGCCAAGCTCTTCTGCCAACTCATTGTCATTCCCTTCGTCTATAGCATCGAGAACCTCATAAGCCTCTTCTATCAGGTACGGTTTCAAGGACCTATGAGTCTGTTCTATATCCCATTCACAGCCTCCGGGAGATCTCAACTTCTTCATTGTTTCGATTAGTCTTACCCATTTGCTTTCCTCAAACTCGTCTCTCAATTCTTTGCCTCCATCTCAACCATGCCCGCTCTAAAAAGCCTTGCTCTGCCAACTCCCTCTTCATTTGACCAATGCGTTGCCAATTCCTTTGTGATCAGCTCTCTTATCGGCCTGAATGTCAATCTGTGCCACGTTGTTGGTCCGTATTTTCTCAGAGCCTGCAGATGTTTTTCTGTGCCATAACCCTTATGACTTCGATAGCCATATTCAGGATACAGAATGTCCAAAGAATCCATAATTCTATCTCTGAATACCTTTGCTACAATCGAGGCACTGGCTATCGATGCGCTCCTTCTATCTCCTCCGACTATGCACTCGCCCTTAACATCTAGATTAAGCGACTTTCCATCAACCAGAACGTAATTGGGCCTTTCGGATAAATTGTTCAGAGCCCTATTCATTGCAAGCCTTGTTGCAGCAAGAATGTTCAACAAGTCAATCTCCTCAGGCGACGAGACCCCAATACCAACTATAGAAGCCTCCATCACTCTATCGTATAGATACTCTCTTTCTTTTCTGCATAGAGCCTTGGAATCATAGACACCGTCCACAGGTTCGAGCGTAATGACTGCGGCGGCTACAACCGGACCTGATAAAGGACCTCTTCCCGCTTCGTCAACTCCGGCAATTGTTATGTAATCCTCTCTATATGAGACATCGAACCTTGTCAAATCGGCGAGCTCTCTTTCAGCTGATTTCATACTGAGATTATACATCACCATTCGGCGGCCTTCAGTCACCGTTATTATGCAAGTATAACCGTGAATGAACGCCACCAACGCTAGAATCAGTCATAACCCTGGTTAAGATGATGATATAATCTCTTGAGTAGTAACGGTTTCTTTCAACCAATACAAAGGGTTTGGAGGTGTAGTGATGTCCGGAAATGAAATCGAAAAGGAAGATGCAGCAGTTCTGGAGAAAAACCTGAGAACGATTTCTACGAGGATTAGAAGGGAAGGAAGAAAGGTTCTGAGGGACTTCCCGATCACTCCGGCCCAATTCGATGTCCTTCAGGTCCTTTTCTTCAATGGAGAAAAGAGGATGAGTGACATCAGTCGCTGGCTTGGAATAACCAAGAGCACAACAACAGGTCTTGTGAAAAGGCTTATTGATGCTGATTTGGTAGAACGAAGACGTTCCGACAAAGATAGGAGATCATTCATAATCGACATTTCCGATTCTGGAAGAACACTTATAGAGAACGTTATCGATAGAAGAGTAGAGTACCTGAAATCGGTAATGACTGAAATAAAGTCCGATCAGGTAAAGGCTCTCGAGGTAATTGTCAAGAATCTTCTAGAGATAATGGACTCTAAGAAAGCAAACGAATAATCGTCTGGAGGTATTCATGAAGAGAAAGAGTATTATTATAACTGGACTAATTCTCGTTTCCCTTGCAGCAACAATCTTTGCAAGCACCGTGAGAATCAAAGGGGATACTGTTCTGGGGTCGCTCCGAAAAGATGTCTTTACTTTTATAGGTAACGTGTCGATAAATAAGGATGGAGACATTTACGTAGAGACTCCTCTTGCAACGGCCACGAAAGGCACAACTGACTGGGAAAGCTTTGTGACTGAAGGGGAGACATTCGTCAAGTTTCAGACCGGTGAGGCAACCGCCTCTTCCCTTGATTACAACCTTGATAAGTCAACCGGCATGCTTGTCGGAAATGTTGAAGCGATGATCTACTCAAAGGAAGAAGATGGAAAAAACATAAACATTTATCGGACAGAGATTCTCAACTTCGATCAAAAGAGCGAATATTACGAGGGTTTCGCGAAGGAGACCGAAGAGGCAACTCCCGAACTTATCTTCATCGATTACAAGGGCGACCTCAACGTTGATACCCTTTACTTCGAATACTTTGGAGATACGGGACTCCTGAACCTTAAAGGAAGCGTTTTCGTAGATGACTTCAAGAATAGTAGGAAGATCTGGGCCAGTGAACTGATTTACGATACAAATGACGATTCATTCGAAGGAAAGAGTGTGGAGATAGAGCTTGTTTTCTAGCAGGAGGAAGAGACAATGATTGATGTAAGGTTGATTCGAGAGAATCCGGAGATTGTTAGAAAGGGCCTTGAACAGAGGTGTATGAGCTCCGAACTACTGGACGAAATTGTGAATCTTGAGTCAAGGAGACGAGAGGCTCTTCAAATTGTGGAGCAAAAGAAGGCCGAAAGAAACAGTATATCCTCGGAAATCGCCCGCGCCAAGGCCAGTAAAGACCAGAGTCTTGCTGCTTCTCTGATGGAAAGGGCAAAGGAGATTTCGTCTGAAGTCAAGGACCTGGACAACCGAACTTCTCAAATTGACGAAGAGCTTAGAGAGAAACTCCTGTATCTTCCGAACATCCCCTCAAGCACGACCCCTGTAGGAAAGGGCGAGGAAGACAATGTAGTTCTCAGATTCTGGGGTGAACCGAGAAAAGTTGATTTTGAAATCAAAGCTCACTGGGATTATGGTCCGGACACAGGACTGATTGACTTCGAAAGGGCTGCCAAGATTTCTGGAGCGAGATTCACTATTCTTAGGGGAGATCTCGCAAGGCTTGAGAGGTCAATTGCGAATTTCATGCTAGACCTCCACCACTCGAAGGGATACGAAGAAGTTGCCCTTCCTTTCATGGTGAAGAGGGAGACAATGCAGGCAACAGGTCAGCTTCCCAAGTTCGAAGACGAGGCTTACAGGATAGATCCCGATGATATGTTCATGATACCGACGGCCGAAGTGCCGCTGGTGGCACAACACATGGATGAAATAATAGATAGCGATCTTCCAAAGAAGTACACTGCCTACAGCGCCTGCTTCAGAAGAGAAGCCGGATCTTATGGAAAGGACGTAAGAGGAATGATAAGGGTCCATCAGTTTGACAAGGTGGAGCTCGTCTGGTTCACTCATCCCGACAAGTCCTATGATGCGCTGGAGAGTCTCACTGCCGATGCCGAGGACGTTTTGAAGAAGCTTGAACTCCCTTACAGAGTTGTATCTCTCTGCACCGGAGATATCGGATTTGCATCAGCCAAGACATACGATCTTGAAGTTTGGTTGCCTTCATACAATACATATAGAGAGATCTCTTCCTGTTCAAATGTTGAAGACTTCCAGCCGAGAAGGGCAAACATCAGATTCAGAGACGACGATAACAAACTGAGGTTCGTGCATTGCCTGAACGGTTCGGGACTTGCAGTTGGAAGAACTCTGGTTGCAATAGTGGAGAACTACCAGAGAGAGGACGGAAAAATCGTTGTTCCCAAAGTGCTCGTGCCGTATATGGGACAGGAGGTTATCGGTTAATTGCCGAATGCTTACTTTGTATTGGCAGAAGGTAACACGGTCACTCTTGACAGCGATGAAACGAAGCACCTTAAGGTGATGAGGGCTAATCCGGGAGATGAACTGATAGGTATCGACGGAAGGGGAACTATCTACAGATTCGTTCTTAAAGAGCTGGGAAAGTCGAGTAGTTCTGGAAAGATAATCGAACGAGAATACATAGAACGAGATAAAAAAAGAGTAACTATAGCCGTGGCATCAACGAAGTGGCCACGGCTTCGCATTCTTATTGAGAAAGCTACTGAACTCGGAGTCGATAGAATAGAAGTCTTCAACAGTGTGAGGTCAGTCTCGAGACTAGACGAAAGCAAGACCGCAAAGCTCCTGACCGTAGCCAAAGAGGCCGCAAAACAGAGTGTGAACCCTCGTGTTCCCGAAGTATCTGTTCTGAAGAGTTTCGCCTTGGAAGGATCGCGTAATCTGCTTCTTGACTTTGGAGGAAGAGCAATTAGGGAGATGCAAAAAGATCTTGCTGAGGAACGTAATCTAAGAGTGATTGTTGGACCTGAAGGAGGTTTTACTCAGAAGGAGATTGCGCAGTTGACCGATCATTGCACTTCTATCTCTCTCGGTAGTAGAACGCTTAGAGTGGAGACAGGTGTTATTGTCATTCTAAGTATTATCAATTACTTTCTTGGCAGAATATAGGAGGAAGATGATGATCTTTTCACTGACATTGAATGCAGCGCTGGATAGATTTCTCTACACAGAAAGACTTACAGAAGACGATACCGTAAGGGTAGAGAGAGTGAAGGATTACCCCGCCGGAAAGGGAGTAGATGTGTCTCGAGTAGTAAACGAACTGGGTGGTCACTCTGTATCAATTGCCTTTCTTGGTGGACACACCGGAAAAATAGTAGAGGAAATGCTGGATGAAGAAGGTGTTGTTTATGCAACGGTAAGAAGTGATAAGGAGACGAGAACGAACATACTCATTGAAACGAAAAAAGGACAGTACAGGTTGAGTCTTCCGGGACCTGTTATCTCCAACAGAGAAGTAGACAAGCTGTTCAAGACGGTCGATATTCTGCTTAGAAAGGATGACTATCTGCTATTATGCGGAAGTGTTCCAGAAGGAGTCAGCAACGATATTTACAGGCAGCTGTGTTCAAGAATGAGGGGTATTGGTGTCAACGTCTATATTGATTCCGATAAAGAACCTTTTTCTGAAGGAGTTAAGGCTGGTCCCAAAGGAATAAAGCCGAATACACACGAACTTCAGAGGTTGCTGAAACGAGACTTGAAAGGAGAGTCCGACCTCAGAAGGGCAGTTCAGGAAGTTTCTGAAAAGTACTCGATCGAGGAAGTTCTTCTTACTATGGGTGGAAAGGGAGCTCTTGCACTTCTGAGCGGCAGCCTCTATAGAATAAACGTTCCTGAAGTTCCTGTAAAGAGCGCAGTTGGCGCCGGCGACTCATTCCTTGCCGCCTACTGCATGTCCAGAGAGCTGGGAGAAACAGCAGAGGTTGCGTTGAAAATGGCTGGAGCTGCTAGTTCTGCGGCTGTTATGACTCCGGGTACTGAACTCTGCAAGTACAACGATGTTATTGAACTCCTGCCAAGAATCGAAGTAAAAAGGCTATGATGACTTTCAGCGCGTACCATCAACGTTTCTGCCTGCTTCTTGAAGGTTCCGTGTCTCCTTCATAATGAGAAGGGCGATCGATGTAATAAAGAAAATTTCTCGGTTTTCCTCAAAAGAAAGGGCAAGAAATCAAGTGTTATTGATGGTCTAGTAGAATCTTCTTTGAAAGGTTCCTCCTTGATTCGAAAAGCAAAACAATCGAAGAGACAGAAACAGAAGATATTCTGTATTTCAGCAGAGTCTTTGCGGAAGAGAGAAGCTTTCCGAAGAAACTTCTGAGGAGTATAGCGCTCTATTTCTGTTTTCTCTTGCAACCTTCACTCGCTGCACGTGCTTCCGAGCTTCGTGAGAAAGAAGTATCTTCGGACCGGAAAGGACTTGATAGTTTCCTGGGGCACGACAGACAGGTTATTGACAAACTCGCACAGGCAGGGATCATCCGAACTGACCAGATGATCGAAGCTGCATTTACTCCAGAACTTAGGGAAAGCCTATCTCAAGGGACAGGCAACGAAATTCACAAGATAATATAATACTTGAATCTTTCAGATCTCTCGCGGTTGAAAGGGATGAAAGGCGTACGGGCAAGACTGTACTATGAGGCAGGTGTGGGTGTTTGCTGCAGAATATAAACAGTGTGGGTACACTTGACAATCTCTCTTCTTGGGAATCGGAACAACTGAGGCTAATGCTGATTTATTTCGTTGAGAAGACTGGCTTTGAAGGAATTCCGCCTCTACCGAAGGAAGTTAGCAGCACTATCGAAGCTGCCAGAGCAATTGGAAGACTCGTCTTATACTGATTTTCCATTTCTTCATTGAACCATTTGACTCCACCAAGTTGATAACCAAGTCTCCAGGTTTCTATTTGGATCATGATAATTCCTATCAAAAAGCCACTCCCTTCGCTAATGTATAATCTTGCATACACGGAGGAGGTGAAGGGATGGTTAAGGATACCGTATTGAAGGAAGATTACGTCGATTGCGTCAATTCTGTTATAGATTACATTGAAGAGAGTCTGTCAGCTCAAGTTACTATCAGCGATCTCTGTGCAAAGACATTCTACTCGCCTGTTCATCTTCAGCGAATCTTCCTCCATACAGTTGGCGAAACCATCGGACAGTATCTCAAGGGTAGAAGGCTTAGCGAAGCGGCTGATAGGCTAGCAACAACTTCAATGCCAATACTCGAAATTGCTCTTCAGTTCGGATATGATTCCCAAGAATCCTTCACCAGAGCATTCAGAAGCAAGTATTTTATTACCCCGGGAAAGTATCGAAGACTCTAACTTCACTTCGCCGTTACCCAGAAGAAGAGACTTCACAGGAGAGACATTTTGAGTCTTGAGGGAGGGATAAGAATGGAACCGAAAATCGTTCACAAAGAAGCATTCAAGGTAGTAGGCCTCAAGTATTGGGGAAACGATCCGGCGAATAATTGTCCGAAGCTCTGGCGTGATTTCATGGAGAGATACTCAGAGATCGAGAATGTTATACCTTCACAGGAGCACTACGGAATAATGTGCACCAGGGAAGAGGATTTCGTTGACGGTAAGTTCGACTACATTGCTTCCGAAGAAGTTTCAAGCCTGGACAAGATACCGGTGGGAATGGTGGGGGCCGAGATACCCGAGGCAACTTACGCTGCCTTTACCCACAAGGGAAAGCTCGACTCACTACAGGATACTTAACGAGTACATATACGGCAAGTGTTTCAGAACTCCGAGTATGAACCTGTCGGACTGAATGAGTTTGAGCTATATGATGGGAGATTCACGGGAGAAGAAGACTCGGAGTTCGATATCTATATACCTTTCAAGAAGAAACAATAAACAAGAAAGAGGGGGACTGGAATACCAGTCCCCCTCTTTCTTAGACGTCAGATATTATGCTTCTTGAGGAATTCCTCGATTATGTCCTCCAAATCGGGCTTCCCAATTTCCTGAAGCTCGTAGCCTATCCTAACTGCCGGTTTCTTTATGTCGATGACTCTTCTCAAGTCTATCGGGGTTCCAATTATGACGAGATCAACGTCTGCCTTGTTAATGGTCTCCTCTAGCTCCTTCATCTGCTTTTCGCCATATCCCATGGCCGGAAGGATTTGATCCAAGTGATTGTACTTCTCGTAAGTCGCAATGAGTGATCCAACTGCATACGGTCTTGGATCGACTATCTCTCCAGCACCGAATTTCTTGGCAGCTACCCAGCCGGCCCCATATCTCATTCCACCATGGGTTAGAGTCGGTCCGTCCTCAACAACCAGTACTCTCTTGCCCTTTATTTCAGATGCCTTGCCCCCCTCTACGGTGATCGGAGAAGCACCATCGACAACGATTGCATCGGGGTTGTGTTTCGCAATATTCTGTCTGACGGTATCGATGTCCTCCGGAGAAGCGGTTTCTTCCTTGTTGATAACGATTACATCGGCCATCATCAGATTTGTGAAGCCGGGGTAATATGTAGTCTCGTGACCGGCTCTGTGAGGGTCAACTACAGTGATAAATAGATCTGTCTTGTAGAAGGAAAAGTCGTTGTTTCCGCCATCCCAGATAATTACGTCTACATCTTCTTTTTCTGCTTCTCTGAGGATCGCCTCGTAGTCAACGCCTGCGTAGATAACTGCTTTACGGTCTATGTGAGGCTCATATTCTTCTCTTTCTTCTATCGTGCATTCGTGTTTGTCGAGATCCGAATAATCGGCGAATCTTTGAACCTTCTGCTTCACAAGGTCTCCATATGGCATGGGATGTCTTATCGATACAACTTTCTTTCCCTTTGCCCTCAGAATGTCTAGGACCCTTCTCGTTGTCTGGCTCTTGCCACAACCTGTTCTAACTGCGCAGATAGAGATTACCGGTTTCGAGGATTTGACCATCGTCTTGCTCGGACCAAGAAGTACGAAGTCTGCTCCGTGAGCATTGGCTATTGCCGCCCTCTCCATAACATATTGATTCGGAAGGTCGCTGTATGCAAGCACTACCTGATCGATCTTGTGCTCGTCAATCAACTTTCCATAGTCATCTTCTGGCAATATCGGGATGCCGTTAGCATAGAGCCTGCCTGCGAGTTCCGCAGGATACTTCTTTCCATCGATACCGGGAATCTGCGTTGCCGTGAAGGCTACAACTTCGAATTCGTCATTATCCCGATAATAAGTATTGAAGTTGTGAAAATCGCGTCCTGCGGCGCCGAGAATCAAAACCCTTTTCTTTTCCAATTTCTACACCTCCGTTTTTATTTAAACTATCCATCAAAATTCTACATTCAAAAGAGCCAATGTACAAAAAAACTCAATTCTCCCACAAACCGATAGAGCTTAATAAATCGCTCCAACTGATCTTATACGCAAGTATGCGTAAGTATGCGCCAGTTTATCCGCCGTTGGCAGCATTGATTATGAGAACTCTTGACTTGGCCGGAATCAACTCTCCCTGCCTTACCAGACGGCCATTCACCATAACCAGAACTGAGACTCTCCCGAGTCGAGTCTCCTCTAAAAGTTCTCCATATGTCAAATCTCTGTCGAAATCCCACTTCCTGTCTCCGTATACAACTTCCAAGAGAGTCACCTCTTCGCTTTAGAACAGATCGGGCAGTCTTCCCTGCGCTCAACCGATATTTCCTCGAATCGGTTTCTCTTCAGATCGAAAGAGAAGACTTCACCTTCATAAGGTCTTTTGTTGAGGTAGCTTATCACGATTGCTGCTTCAAGCAATCCGCCGAAGTAGCTGGCAAACGGCAGTATTCCTTTGGGAGCAGCGGTATCCTTTCTATTGTCGCCCATGAAACACCTGTAGCATGGCGATTCTCTATCCCTAAACATAGCATAGCCGCTGAAGCCTTCGACTCCAGAATCGACGAAAGGGACTCCATTTCGATAGCACGAGTCGTTTATCAGATACCTGGCATCATAGTTGTCAACACAGCTGACAACAATATCCGGTCTTTCAGATCTAATTAGCTCCGGATCAAACTGCTTCCGATAAACTTTTGCGCTTACTCCACTGTAATACTGTGAAATCTTTCGCTCAATAACACTTGCTTTTGAAAGACCTATATCTCCATAATCGTACAAAATTTGTCGGTGCAAATTGTTAAGCTTCACTTCACCGGGCTCAACAATGCAAACATCATCAACCCCGCTATCAAGCAAGGTCTTTATTAGGGGACACCCTAATCCACCTGCTCCAATAACCATCACTCTGCCCTTTCTAATTAACCTGTCAAGACTTACTGGGAGTTCTTTTACGGGGGCTGCGCTCGACGCGTCACTCATCAACTGGAAGAATACATTTGCGGCGATCACCGGAGCGTATATTAACGGTAGAGTGTGAGGAAAAGCAACAATCTTCTTCCCTTCATCTTCTTCAATGCTTATCTCGTCCCCGTCAATGAATTCTATTGTAGCTTTCTGCCTGTAGATCAACGGAGAGTAGAAGGGAAGGATTTTCTGCCTGGGAAAGTCTCCAGTAATCCCGGATAGGCCGCTCCTTATCAACAATTCAGCTATTCGTTCTTCTATCTCACTTGATAGTCCACCGAATGTCTCCCCGGCAAGTCGAAGAAGCAAAGGCTTAGTCACTCCTTCTACAAGTAACTGACGCTCATACCATTTGAAAAGAAAACCTCTCTCTATGTCCATAAGCATCCCTCCAAAGAACTCCGGCTAGCTTTAAGTATAACAAATAAACCTTAATGTCCAGATTGAGAGTCATAATCTTCAAGGGGGTGAAAGTATGAGATACAGAGTAAGGAGTTGTCTCTTCCCAACAGGATACTCGGATAACTGGGAGACGGTTGAAAAACTCCAGCTGCACGAATCGCTTTCTGAAGGTAAATTCAAGCCCTCATCGTCATCAAGGCCTTCCGAGCCAGCCTCCTTAGATCCCGATTACTGGCAGAAAGTTGAGCAACATCTTGAAGAAACCTACTTTGGAAACTCTTTCAGGAGTATTCCCAAGAGCATCCTCGAGGAGTTCATCACAACTGTCCTCAGCTTACCTGACAGATACGTTTACATAGAAAGAAGCAATCACATGTCGGGGATGTAACCCTTGAATTGAGCCCTGTAGAGTCTCGCGTAGTGCCCACCCTTCTCGAGAAGCTCGTCATGAGAGCCTCTCTCAATTATTCCGTCACTTGTTATGACAACTATCTCGTCTGCATTCTTTATCGTTGAAAGCCTGTGAGCAATTACCAGTGTGGTACGGCCTTTTGATAAGGCTTCCAGAGACTCTTGTATCTTGAGTTCCGTTTCATTGTCAAGAGCAGAGGTAGCCTCATCCAGTATCAGAAGCGGAGGATTCTTGAGAAATACCCTGGCAATTGAAATTCTCTGTTTCTGACCACCTGAAAGCATTACGCCTCTTTCGCCGACATACGAATCGTACCCATTTTCCAGGCTCAGAATGAAGTCATGGATATTTGCTCTCTTAGCCGCTTCAACTATCTCTTCGTCTGTAGCGTCGCCCTTGCCATACGCGATATTGTCACGAATGCTTCCTGCAAAAAGGAAAACATCCTGCTGAACTATCCCTATATGGCTTCTTAAGGAATGCAGAGTCACATTTCGTATATCTATTCCGTCTATAGTGATCTTTCCGCTATTGACATCATAGAACCTCGGTATCAGATGACATAACGTTGTCTTCCCTCCCCCAGAAGGGCCGACAAGAGCCACCATTTCTCCTGCTGGAATATGAAGGTTGATATCCTTCAGAACGTTTTCTCCGCCGTCGTATGCGAAAGATACCCCCTCTACTCTTACATCTCCCCTGACATCTGTCAGTTCAATAGCGTCAGGAGAATCGGTGATACTGGATTTTGTCTCCATTATCTCTACAAACCTTTCAAATCCAGACATACCGTCTTCATATTGCTGAGCGAACTGCATAAGTCTTCTTATAGGCTGCAAGAAGAGGTCTACATATAGAAAATAGGCGACAAAGGCGCCAATCGTTATCTCGCCTGAGTAAGTCAAATAACCTCCAAGAGCGAGCACGGTGACCTTGAGCATGTTCATCATCAGGTCGATACCGGTTGTCATCTCAGCCATTGATTTGAATGCAAACTGTCTCGACTCTTTGAACTCCTGATTCCCAAGATCGAACTTGTTCTTTTCGAATTCCTCGTTGGTGAACGATTGTGCAACCCTTATTCCCGAAATACTGTTTTCCAGTTGAGCATTCACATTGGCAATCTTCTTCCTCACGAGTCTGAATGCCCTTGCCATCTTCTGCCTCTTCTTGATTCCGTACCAAATCATGAAAGGTATGTAAGCAAAGACCACAAGAGTGAGCCTCCAGTCATTCTGCATGAGAATGACGAAAGCTCCGACCAGAGTGACGACCGAAATGAAAAGATCTTCAGGCCCGTGATGAGCGAGTTCAGTTATCTCTCTCAGGTCATTGACGATTCGCGACATTATCTTTCCTGTTCTTACCTTGTCAAAATAACTAAAAGAAAGAGTCTGGAGATGGGAGAAGATATCCTTTCTCATGTTGTATTCCATTCTTACTCCCACAACATGACCCCAGTAGTTGACAATGTAGTTGAAGACGGCCCTCAATATGAACAGCATCGCCATAATCACTGAGATGATCACTATACCTCTCATATTCCCTGATGGTATATAGTTGTCAAGCGCTAATGTGGTGAATCTAGGGAACACCAGATCTATTCCAGCGATCATAAAAGCACAGGCCATGTCAAGTATGAAAAGCCTCAAATGTGGCCGATAATAGGCTATGAACTTTCGAATCATTGTAGGCCTCCTATGTAGTAAGGTAAGCGTCTCAATTCTACATTAGAAAGATCTAGATAACAAGGTTGAAAGGAATCTTCTGAATAGTTGAACTTGAATGGCCCTTTTAGATAGTTCTTCTGAACTCTCTTGGCAAGACTAGATCGCTACCTTTGCTGTTAGAATGAGAAGGAGAGTTAAGAAAAACAGGAGGGAAATCTTGTGCCAAGAGTAGCTGTTTTTATCCAAGAGCCGGTATGGTAGCTCGGAAAAGTATGCGACGTGGATTGCAGAAGAACTGGAGGCAGATCTGTTCGCTCAAGATAGCTTCGATGCCAAGAAGTTTCATAGTTACGAATGTGTTGTCTTCGGCGGCTCTCTCTACGCGAGCGAGCTTATTGGTATAAATGTGATAAATGAGAACTTCGAAACCCTAAGAAATTAAGAAAGTAGTTCTCTTCTCGGCAGGAGCATCACCGGCAAGACCAGAAGTACTAGAAGAGATTAAGCTCAAGAACTTAACTCCTGAAATGATATGCCATGCAGAATTTCATTACCTAAGGGGGGCTTTGACTTCAATAAACTGAATATCAAAGACAAAATCCTCATGTCTCTCTTGAGATTAAAGCTTAAGATGAAGAAGAGGCACGGACAAGAATTTTCCGACGATGAAAAAGGGATGCTTGCTGCGTATGAAACGGCCGTCGATTTCACAAAAAGAAAGGCGATCGAACCAATTGTCGAGAGTGTTCGAGAATATCTGGCAGAAAGCACTTGAGACTAAGCGATTTGCCGCATAAGATCAGCTCACCGTGAATCTGTTGGATGAATCAGTAAATGAATTGGCTAAGATTTGCTTCAGAAATCAACAATTGAGGGATATTTGTGTCGAGTTTCTTTCGATCCCATCAGCCTGGAATTTCCTTAGTGGAGTTGCCTTCTGCATAGGTCATAACGTATCATGTCAGAGGCAGCAGCTCATCAAGAAACCAGTGATTTACCGCACTCATGTTAACAATAAATGGCTAGTCAGTTATGACGTAAAATTTAGCTGAAATTGGTGAGATTGGAGGTACTATGTCAAGGATCAGAAAGCTTGAAGAGATTACGTTGAACTCCTGGCCCGCCGCCTACAGCAGGTTGAGGGATGGATGGATAATGAGATACGCCGGCGGATACACAAACAGGTCAAACTCAGTATATCCACTATATGATTCTCACGAATCTCTTTCTCATAAGATCGAAGAGGTCAGATCATTTTACCGTTCCAGGGATCTGCCTCCAATGTTCAAATTGACACAGGAGTCTAAGCCGGTCTTCCTTGACAAAACCCTTGAAGAGATGGGCTTTCAAGAGATAGACAGGGCTCTCGTCATGACTAAGACCTTGGACAGCAAAAGGTTAGATATCTCCGATCTCGATATCTTCCCAACACCGGAAGAAAGATGGCTCGACATCTTTTTCTCACTTAACAAGAGAGCACGGGGTAATAAGTCTTGGGCAAAGAAACTTCTTTCGATGGTAATATCCGAGAGCTTCTTCGTGCTACTCAAGAAGGAGGGAAACGATGTTGGTTGTGGTTTGGCAGTCATTGAAGGAGACCATATAGGATTATTCGGAATAGCTGTCCTCGAAACTGAAAGGCGAAAGGGTTATGGAATACAGATAACCGAGAAACTGCTGGAACTCGGAAAGAAAAGGGGCGCTAGAATCGCCTATCTTCAAGTAGACAAACCTAACATAAATGCGATAAGACTCTATTCAAGAGTCGGGTTTAAGATGGAATACGAGTACTGGTACAGGGTTGATAAGTAGATGCTGCAAAGCATAGACCTTTTCAGCGATTTGACCTCCGGCGAAATAGAAAAAATACTTGTTGGCTCTCGAAGGATGCACTCTTCAAGCAACCAGGTCTTGTACACTCCCGATGATCGGTGCGATTCGCTAAGTCTTGTTCTCGAAGGCAAACTCCGAATATCGAAGTTTTTGCCTTCAGGCCAGGAACAGATTATGAACCGTCTGGAAAAGGGGCAGATGTTCGGCGAGGCGTTGGTTTTTGCAGGAAGAAGGTATGCTTCTTATGTGGTTTCAGAGGTGGATTCGGAGATTCTCAACATCCCCAAGAAAGTGCTTCTGTATGCTTTCAAGAATCAGTGCTTTCTTCTCACTTATCTCAGAAGCATTTCCGAGAAGATCTTGAATCTGTCAAGCATAATCGAGATTCTTTCACTATCCACTGTGAAGAAAAAGATCGCCAGTTATCTGCTTGAATTATCTCTTGAAAAGGACTCCCAAACTTTGAAGCTTCCCTGCACAAAGAAGACTCTGGCCAGTCTAATAGGATCAACGAGAGAGGTGGTGTCCAGAAACTTCTCGGAACTTGAAAGAGACGGGATCATTTCCATGCCTGATAGAAACACAGTGGAGATAAGGAATCTCAAGCGCCTGGAAAACTTGCTTTTCGACTAACTCTCAAGAAGTTTTTCGAGATACTCTTTTACTTTGTAAAGATCTTCGAAAACATCTTTCGAGAAAGACAAATCTAGATGGGCATTCTCTTCATTTCTAACACCCAGCACTTCCATTCCGGCTCTAACGCCACTTCTTATTCCATTTGGCGAGTCTTCAACAACAACACACTCTTCAGGCTTGACTCCAAGAAGCTCCGCAGCTCTGAGATAGATAATAGGTGAGGGTTTAGATTCATGAACTTCATCACCACCCACAACTACCTCGAAGTAATCGAGTACATTAATCTTTCTCATAAGTTCCTCAATGGCGGCCCTCTCTGTAGATGAAGCTATGGCCAGCTTAACCTTTTCCGACAGGTAAGCGAGAAGGTCGATCAACCCGGGATTTGGTTCTAGAGTCTCCCTTGCAAGCTTCATGTACCTTTCCATGTATCTTCTGCCAAAGTCCTCAGGTTTCATATCTAGTCCCGCCGTTTCTACAACGACCTTCTGGGTCTCTGTCATCTTCAGACCCATCTGCTTTTCAAACAACTCAACACTTATCTTACCGCCCAGCTCGGTTACCAGTTCCGTACATGCCTTTCTATAGACTTTTTCCGAATCGATAATGACCCCGTCCATATCGAATACTACCGCTCTAATCATCTTTTCTCCCTTATGTTCAACAGATTTCTAATATCTGCAGCTGCCCTACTTATGGTCTCTTTTCTTACGTAGATGACGCTGTTAAATGGGTCCACATCTATCAACGATGACTTGAAAAGAAGACCAATGTGATAGGAGATAGTCGACTTTGTAAGTCCAGTGAACTCAACTAAATCTCTCTGCAGGGCGGGCTCGTTATTCAACTTCTTCAAGATCTTGAAACGGGTTTCATCTGACAGGACTTTCAGAAGACTCCTCAACCTTACCTCTTTAGGTATTCTGCCCGAGAAATCTTCAGTAACTTCTTCAAGACCCATTATAAGGAGGTGGAACGTCGGATAGGTCATTACACCGGAGTTTGTGTGGGGCACAGAGTTCTGAAGTGTTATATACAAGGGTTTGGACTCGTCCAGCGTTATGCCATAATAGTCTAGATAGTTCGAGAATGCATCTCTAATCCTCTGAGGAGAACTGTTCTCCACGTACCCTTTTACAAGCCTCATGTTAAGCTCCCTCAATCCACTGCGCTCATAGTAATTCAGGATTTTCAGCGTATTGGAAGAGAGGAAATCCATTGCGGTCTTCGGGAAGAAAAGCAGCTGGTTTATGAACCATACTGTGTCAGCACTTATTCCGCCGATTGCCTCTATAGCCTGCGAGACCTTCTGAGGGTTCTCATGGATCATACGATTAAGTTCATCGTGTGAAATCTTCAGTCTTCTTTCGGCAAAGACACGAATGAATCGATCTCTTATCAGCTTTACGCCTTCCTCAGCTATGTTTAGGCTTTCCTCTATTGTTACGAACATTCCGTCCTGCAGCTTCTGCCTAATTGGAAAGAGTATGGGAGCCATCACACCTAATTCATTCATGAAGGTAATATACATCCTTGTTGACCATTCTGTGTCTCTCAACAAATCCCCTCTGAATTCCATCAGCTGCGTTGATGGCTCATAATCAACTCCGAGTGTCTTAAGCACTTTCTCAACCGGACCAGTGTTGAGCGAGAATTGAATGGCCATCGTCAGATCGTATATCTCGAAGTATCCTGTAATCAATTCCATTACTCTTCACCCTCTTCGTACAGCGTTTCCAATCTCTTAAGTATCTTCTCGAGACGCTCTTTATTAAGTGAAAAGTACACCCTTCTGTGATCCTTACGACTCGTGACAAGAGCCAGCTCACCCAATGTAGAAAGGTGGTAGGAAACGGTCGCCTTCGACAAACCCACAATTCTCGCAAGCTCATCTACGTATTTCGGCTCGTCGGATATCGCCTTAAGAATCTGCATCTTTGTCTGATCGGAAAGATTTCTAAGAAATAATCTGAGAGTGTTGTCGGTTACCACAGGATTCATGATCTCTTCAATCTGTTTCAGGTGCTCACTGAAAACTATGAGTTGGATATCGCAGGCGCTGGCGAACTTGAGGCCCGAATACTTGAGAGTGTTCTGAAATAAAAGGTGAAGAGGCAAATCTTCCCTGGGCCTTATACCGTAGAATTTCAGGAAATCCTCCGCAACTTCCTCGTACTCTTCGGCTCTGAATAGTCTTAGCCTTTCAGCAATCTTGTCACGATTCTTCTTTCTGAGCCCTGATTCTTCATAGTGCTTCTTAAGTTCTCTCAGAGCAAAGATTAGAATCTCCTTAGACTGTTTGGGAAACTTGATCAGTTGAGTGATGAACCAAGTCGTGTTCTCAGAAAGGTCTTCAGCCTTGTCAACGGCCTCCGAAACGATGCTCAAGTCACCGTCTAGCGTCTTCTTCACGTCCTCTTGAGAGAGATTTAGATTGTTCAACAAGATGCTGTCAACCACACACCTTGCCTTTTCTTCAAAACTTTTTCCCAGGCTCTCTATGGCCTCTTCAATAAGAAGCTCGCCTCCGGGCTCCTTTGGAAAATCACAGAAGAATATGACACTGTCCTTTATTTCGGAGAAGACCTCAACAGCCACTCTTATCGACCAGTTATCATTACTTCTAACTCTATCAAGAAATTCGGCAAGTTCTCTTCCTGGTTCGAAATCAAACCCCAGGTCTTGCGAGAGCGCATCGAAGTAACTCTTTCTATCAGCAAACCCACACGCCATTAAAATCTCTACAAGTTCAACGTATCCCGGAATGATTTTCAAGGAATACACCTCTCAAGTTCGACTTGTCTTGAATTATAGCACAGATACAGTTAGAGTAATTTAGAACTGATCTCTCTGTTCTGACTAGACATAGCTCTTAGGCTTTGCAGAACTCGCTCCAACACGAATCTATTCATGCTTATGATCCCTACCATTCAACGATCAGAGAATATAAGGTCCTTAAACGACATATAGTTAGAAATTCATTGTTCGTTAACATTTAAGGTTTGACAATTATCAAACCCAATGCTAAGATCAAAATGTAAGAGATGAATCGAACGCAACGAAAAGGAGGAGTCGATATGAAGAGAGAACCAAAGAGAATACGAAAAGACATTCAGAAAGAAATCGACAAGGCAAGATCGGCTTCTGCAAAACACGGTAATTTCCTGGCGTTCTGAAGAATTTACCAGTAGAATCGCGACATACAAGCAACCCCCCTTTTCCCCCACGGAAAGAAAGATGACTTCGGGTCTCAGCAGAGGCCCTTTTTTTGTGTCTTGAAGTCAAAAATCAAGAGAATCCGAAAGCTAATTCCAAAGAATGCCCAATCAACTTCCAGAAGGTTGGAAACGTTCAATACTTTGGGGTTTCAATTCTCGCTCTCTATCCTTTCGATTGCTATTTTTTGATCTCGTCCGGTAACTTTCCGCGACCAATCCCCTACCCAGTTCGATGTAAATCTTTCATTGCAATAGTAGCAATTAGTTAGACGACGATCAAACATTTCTTTTTTGATACAACAGTTATATAACCTTGAAGAAGGCTCTAAGTGGTTTATCGGCTCATAGCTGCTAGCAGCTTGTTCAGAAATCCTATGCTCCGGTCATCTGTTCCCCAATGACTGCCGTCCTAACCGGCGTCTCATTTCGCGCTCTACTATGCTTCTTGTCTAATTTCTTCTTCATTGTGTGGTGACCACCGATGCTAATCACCGTTCAGAGGATTCCTCCGTTAGATGGCCCAAACAAATGATAGATATTTCTTGAGTTTTGGTTTTGACTAGTGAGAATACGATATGATAGTTGCATAGGAAGGTCTGTATTGTTTGTGAGAAAGGACGGTGATAGAGACCAATGTTTTTCCTAACTAAGGAGTTCACATTTGATGCGGCTCACAATCTTACAAGCTATCACGGAAAGTGTGAAAAGCTTCACGGTCACACCTATAAGCTACAGATAACAGTTGCAGGAGAGAAGAATCAAGAGGATATGGTCGTTGATTTTTTGCAGCTAAAAGATATTGTCAAATCGGAGGTTTTGAACTTACTCGATCATGCATACATAAACGATGTAATACCTCAGCCGACCGCAGAGAACATCGCTGAGTGGATATTCAAACGCCTGGCTTCCAAGGTTGGCGGGAGCTATTACGAGCTATATGAAGTGGCGGTGTGGGAAACACCGACTAGCTTTGTTCGTTATAGGGAGAGAGATGTTTGGTAGGAATTCCACTCGGGCGTTTCGTTCCAGCTGATTCGATTATTCACAACTTGTTACCAGAAGCAAAGACCATATCCTTTGTTTCGCTTGCAGTCGGCTCTCTTTTTCTGAACGGGATTGTAGATTTCGCAATCTTCTTATCACTTTGGATAATTCTCTCCGGACTTTCGGCAGTTCCTTTCAGGGAGTACATGAAGACACTCCGCGGGATAAGATTTTTGATCCTGCTGATTGTGGTCTTTCAGATCCTTTTCTCTCACGGAAAAGTCTTGCTTGACCTAAAAGCATTGAGAATCACGGAAGAAGGTTTAATTAACGCTGTTGTGCTTTCGGCGAGAATGATTCTTGCCGTGCTTTTCAGTATAGTACTTTCACTCACGACATCTCCCCTCGAGATCTCTTTTTCTGTGGAAGAGATTATTGGCAAATTCCCTGCCGGCAAGAAACGGTCTTCTGAACTTGGGATGGCACTTTCGTTGACGCTTACGTTCATCCCACTGATTTCTCTTCAAACAAACCGAATAATAATGGCACAGAAGGCAAGGGGTGTTGAGTTCGACAAAGGAAGCTTTCCTTCCAGAGTGAAAAACTCGCTATCAGTTGTGATCCCGGTAATTACGACATCGTTGAAAAAGGCTCAGGATACTGCCGCAGCCCTTCAAATTAGGGGCTACAAACCCGGACATAAGTTAACTAGCCTTAGGGAAAAGCGCTGGTCTTCAAGCGACTCGATTCTTCTAGTGGTAACGATCTTTTCAGTTCTGAGCGCCATCATACTGTAAAACCAAAAAGGTCTGCTAAACGAGAAGGATTTATCCTTGCCATGGCTCGGGCAGATGCTAGCTTGAGGCGGCTTTCGTTGGAAGCATCCAGTACTATTCCCTCAAGATGCGGGAGAAGACCGTCAAGTTTAAGAAGACCTGCTACCGAAGAAGCGAGTATTCTTGTCTGAAGCTCCTCTTTTCCGTTAGAAAGAATCCTTCCAATGTGGTCGCCCGTGTCTATGGTCTTGAGTTTCTTAATTGCTCTCAACGATGCCTTCTTTAGCCTCGATGATGTCGACCTGAGCGACTCGTCGATTACGTCCTCAATAGAATGATCCATGAGATTAGCCAGAGCCTCAATGCACACGGCTCTCACTCTGTCAGAAGGATCCTCCAGTCCAGCATGGAGAATCTCAACTGCGGAAGGCTCAATCAAACCCTTGACATATTGAGCACCAACGAACCTCATCTCTTCATCTTCCGAATCCATGAACCTTTCTGCAGCATTCAGTAGAGAAACATCATATCCTTTGATCTTTCTAAAGGTCTTCAGAGCAGCTATTGCAACGGTTCTATCCTCGGATTCGATGAGCTTTCTTAGTGCAGGAAGCGAAATCTCTTCAGGGAAAGACTCAAAAGTCTCGACCAGGGTTTGCTTAATATTGGCGGCACGAAAGTCTTTTAGTAGAACAAGCATTCTTTCAGCAGTACTCGAATTCCGCTGACCCAATTTTGAAAGCAAAGCAATTTTCTGGAATTTTCTTGATAGAGAAGAGAGTTCCTCTTCTTTCAGTTCGAGTTCTCCATTGAAGGCTGCCAGAATTCTTCGAATATCATTGCTGGGATCCTCCTCAAACTCTTTGAGAAGTTCGCTCTCTCCAGCTTCTACAAGAGCTATTACGAAAGTCTTTCTAACCTTCTTTGAAGGATCTGCGGCAATTCTCCTCGCCAGTTCTTCATCTTCATAGCCAAACTCAGTTAGCTCCTTTACCGTTGTACTACGAACCAGGTCTGATGGATCATCTAAGGCTTTGAGTATCGTGTCGCGACCCTCACCAGCTTTTGCCATTGAAGCAACTGCGTTTTTCCTGACTTCGGGAGATGGATCTTCCAGAAAGGATTCGATATTCTCTATCTTCATCTCTCTATCGGAGGCAGACTTCACAGCCCTGGCCCTAACATATGCCGAAGGTGAATCCAGCATCTCTTTCAGATTCATTTCGGCTCTTGAGAAAATCTCCTCTTCAATTGCCTGAAGCATCTTTCTTATTTCTTTAGGATTCATTTCATCCACCTTCAGTCCTAATCAGGATTTCTTTTTCATCAATAATAAATCTGACTATCCCTTTTTCTCCAAAAAAGCCGGCCGACTTTCGAAATTCAGTCACCGTGTTATATGAGTTACCGGATCTTCTCATTATTCTGTTACCGGAAACGTAATATCTGATTCTCTTGTACTGACCGTCAACAATAGCGTCGAAGCTAATGAAGGAGGTCCCCCACGAAAAATTCCCGATTGAACGGTTGAGATCTCTTTCAATAACGTCGAAGGTTCTGGATAGAGCCATGTAGGCCTTCGTTTCTTTCGCTATGCTGAATGACATTGCCAGTGACAAGTTCACTATCTTGAAAATAGATATTAGCAGCAACGCTGATACAGCAAGAGAAACAACCATCTCAATCAGAGAGATTCCCTTCTTCATACTCTATCATTTCGAGCAGACTCTCCAATCTCTCAACGACTCTATCTCGGCCAAGCACCGAAATCGTTTCGAAAAGTCCCGGAGTCACGAGTCTGCCCGTTACCCCCCCTCTTAGAGTCTGAAAAGTATTCTTCTTTGACGTGATCTTTTCCTCTGCAAGCTCTCTAACGGTCTTTTCAACAGCCTCAACGGACCAGTCAAGCGTGTCTTCAAACTTTCTAATTGCCGCAGATATTAGATCCTTGCTCCATTCATTGTGCAAGTATTTGACAACGTAGTCTTCTTCATAGTCGACTTCATCGCTGAAAAAGGGAGCTGAGAAATCGAACAATTGTTCAAGAGTATTGATCTTTTCTCTGGACATTGTAAGGACTTCTCTAGAATAAAATTGATCGGCTTCGATTCTGGCATAGTAATCGAATCTTCCTGTAAACTTCAACCACAGTCCAAACTGTACGATCAGCTCTTCGGGTTCGAGCAATCTCAAGTGTTTTCCATTGATCCATTCCAGCTTTTCGTAATCGAAGACTACACCCTTATTAGAGATATCGGAAGGAATAAAATCTCTGACTTTCTCATGATAGTCGAAGATTTCCTGATCTACTGTCCATCCGAGAAGGGCAAGATAGTTCATCAATCCAACACTAAGATAACCTTCCCTTCTGAAATGGTCTACACTCGTGTGACCATGCCTCTTTGAAAGAGGAGCTCTGTCACTTCCAAGAATCAGAGGTATATGCATAAAAGTTGGTGGTTCCCAGTTGAGGGCCCTG
>ERZ795053.1882-NODE-1882-length-26041-cov-5.356808_pt1 | contig 26041 bp, 24 predicted proteins | sample MGYA00375137_ERZ795053 | MGnify/ENA primary metagenome ERZ795053 (study PRJEB30182, sample SAMN05720284) | activated sludge metagenome | isolation source: Anaerobic digester | place: Hong Kong | collected 2014-12-17 ...
CATCATGCATATAAATTACCGGATAAGATATTTCTTCGGCACTATAATTTAAAGGTAAAATAATCCTTACTTTTTTATTTCTTTTTAGATTTTTGCTATATATGTCTTTGATTATTACTCTGGTCATTTTTTCACCTCAGTCAAATTATACAATAAATATTCAAAAATATAATTATATTTACGAAAAAATACTGTATAATATTTGATATAAAGAGGTGTTAACTGTGAAAAAAGCATTAAAGATATTTCTAATCATTGTTATTGTTTTGGTAGTTTTTGTTTTCGGATTTATCCTAACACTACAAATCTTCGAGTATCGACCAGCTGAAATAACTATCCTGAATGTTGAAGATAATCTAGATGACTCATCTGAGTATTATGTTGATATTAATGAAGATTTAACAATTCTAACATTTAATATCGGCTATGCTTCACTTAGTGAAACTGAAGACTTTGTTATGGACGGCGGAAGCAAGGCCAAAATGGATACTATTGAAGAAGTGGAAAATAATCTTGACGGTATATCATCAATTTTGGATGAAAACCCTGCTGATATTTATCTTTTACAAGAAGTAGATGTCGACAGCAATAGATCTTATAATATTAATCAACTTGTTCATTTCCAAGACGTATTAGGAAAAAGTTCAGTTTTAGCATACAATTATCGTTGCATTTTTGTACCTTTCCCACTAAATCCAATGCAAATGATGGGTAAAGTCAATTCTGGAATAGTTACATTCAGCGATTTTTATACAGAATCTGCTGAAAGACATCAATTGCCTGGTAGTTTTGCTTGGCCTGTAAGCCTTGCCAATCTCAAAAGAGCGATTTTAATCAGTAAATATCCAATTCAAAATAGCGATAAATATCTAGTAGTAATCAATGTCCATTTGTCCGCTTATGATGATGGAACTATGAGACTTGAAGAAATGGAAGCTCTAAAAGAGGTGATGTTGAGTGAATATAATGCTGGGAACTATGTCGTTGTCGGTGGCGATTTCAATCAGACATTCCCTCAAGCAGTAACAATTAACCAAGACCAATCTTACACTTATCATTATGCTTTAAAAGATGAAGGCTTATGGGAAGCCTATCCGATGGAAGAAGATTGGTTTATCGATAATGATTTTAGTTTTGGTGTGGATATTTCTAATCCTACTTGCAGGTTATTAAATCAACCATATGATACAGTGAACCCTGATAATAATCAATATTACGTGATTGACGGTTTTATCGTTTCCAATAACTTGATTATTAATACTGTAGAAACACTAAATGAAAACTTTAAGTATTCTGACCACAATCCTGTGCTTTTAAACTTAAGTTTTAACTAATACAAAATGTAAAATAAAGAACTTTTATCGAGTTCTTTATTTTTATTTCACCGTCAAAGTGACAATGATAATTTTAGTGTGATATAATTAAGTAAAATAATTGACTTACATTTTTGGGGTTTAATATGTTTAAATCAATGAAAAAGAATCTCAAAAAACTAAAAAGTGTACTTGCTAATAACTTTTGGCTATTAGTAATAGCTATTCCAATTTTAGGACTGATAAATTGGAGTTATTTTACTGTGGTAACCTCAGAAAGAGAAGCATTGGAAATCCAGCAAATATCATTAGCTAATGAAAAGGTCAATATCATCGACTTCATAATCTCAAACGCTATTAGTAATACTTACAATGACTTGCAAGTGATTGCGGATTCAGATGAAATGCAAGCTTATGTAAATGATAAAACTCCAGAAAAACTTGAAGACGCTAAACAACTTCTTTATCGAATAACAAATAACAAACCTCAGTTCGCTAGTGTTGAAGTTCTCGATTTGGATGGCAATCAAATAGTTTGGTTGTTAAGAGACGAAGCGGAAGACCTCTTCTTTGTTGAAGAAAGTAATTTGATAAATCGAGAAAGCGAAGAGTATTTTATTTTTTCTAAACTTTTGGCAGAAAATCAAGCTTACATAGCTCCTATTTACTTGGAACAAGATCTTATCAATGAAATAGTTATCGAAAAACCTTTGACAAATATTATAATTAACATTTATGATAGTTCAAACACAATGCATGGAACATTAGTCATAGAATATAACGCAAATTATCTTTTGGAAATATTTAGTCAGTATGTCAGTGAACAATCTAGGTTCATTGAATTGGGAATAATCAACGAAACAGAAGTTTGGGGTATAACACAGGGATTTTATGATTTAGTGGATGATTATGGACAGACCAACCAATCATATATCGAATTTTTAAATAACAATGATGAAACTATCATTAATAAAAATATCTCATTATCTAACTCATTAGGTGATAATATTTATAATGATGATGACTTTTACAAAACTTACGCTGTTATCGATATGGAAGCTGTATATGATGAATACGGTGGAATATTTGTTAAATATCCAATCTTAATTGTAGTTATAAATGTTTTGTCGTTGATAATCATCATCTTGATTTCAAACTTAATGAAAAGCAAGAGCAACGATCGGATATTACTTAATGCCAATATGTATCTTTCCGATAGAAACAAAGATGGCGTCTTGATAACCAACGAAAAAGGCGAGATAACTTATGTCAATCAAACCTTTGAAGATATTTTTGGCCATAAACTAAAGAATATTCAAGGCCAAAAACCCGGAAGAATACTTGGTCAGTTAAATCTCGGCATTAAATCCATCTTAAGAAAAACAAGCGAAATTTTTTCTAAAAACATCTGGAATATCAGCAAAGATGGTATATATATTCTAAAGCACTTAAGAATTAAAGCCGAAACAGCGACTGGCGGGAACGTCAAGCATTTCTTAGCTATTTATTCAGATCCGTTACTCGAACTTGATTCATTGGTATTTTCTAGTAATTTTGAGTCGATTGAGAATTTCAAACTCTTGGCAAAAGCTTATGAAAACGAAGAATTCAGGGTAAACAAATCTGTTTTTATGATAATTAAGACATTTAATGAAAAAAGCAAAAAAGGCTTCGACGTTATTAACAATAACAATATCAAACCAATAACATTCTCAGTATTTTTACGTAAAAATCTAAATGAAAACTTTAGGATTTCGGTACCTAGCGAAAACTATACAATAATATATTTTCTACTAGACAATATTGATAAATCCTTTAATGACATAATTGATTATGTTGATTACTTAATCGACAAATATAAACATCAACCTAACGTAAACTCTGGTTTGGAGTATAATTTTGGAATCGCAAAAGCTGATAATAAAACCATTACCAAAACCGATTTGATTGAGAATGCTTTTATTGCCTTACAAATGTCAAAAAACATGAAGAATATCAAGCATTTGGTTTATAGCGAATCAATTAAACAATCGATTATTCGCGAAAAGGATATCTTTGCACAATTAGGACCTGGCTTTAATTTTGATGAGTTTTATTTACAATATCAGATTCAAAAAGATGTTTTAAATAACAAATTTATAGGCGCTGAAGCATTGCTTAGATGGAATAGTCCGATTTTAGGAAACGTGTCTCCGATTGAATTCATTCGAGTCATTGAAAATTCATTCTTTATTAATCAGTTAAGTTTAATGGTTGTCAATAAAGTAATTAAAGATTTTACTCCATATGAAAAATATCTTTCCGAAAACTTTAGAATATCCATTAATCTAACCTCTTTCGATTTCTTTAATGACCAGATTATCCATAACTTAGTCAATATCATTGAAAAAAGCCCAATACCTTCCAAGAATTTCTGCTTTGAGATTACTGAGAGTGGTTATTTAGAAAACAAGGAAAAAACCAATGCCATTATTGATTTTCTTCACAGCAAAAACATTACTGTATCAATTGATGATTTTGGAACAGGGTTCTCATCATTGGAAGTTTTAAAGAAACTTAGAATCGATAAAATCAAAATTGATCGGTCTTTCATCAAGGATTATCCAGATAAGGACGATGGAGTTATGTTGAAAACTATCGCTAACTTGGTTAAAACAATGAATTTCGAGGTTATATTAGAAGGCGCAGAGACTAAAGAGCAAGTTGATTTTGCTTTAGAATGCGGAATTCATGAAATTCAAGGTTTCTATATTTCTAAACCAATATATATTGAAAATCTCGCAATAAAATACATGAATAAAAAAACGGACTTCTAATTGATGAAATCCGTTTTTCTTATTTTTTTTATTATTTCTTTTCACGTTTGAAGCACATAAACCAATCTAAGCAATACTGGTCATCATTTTTTGATTCCATTCTTTCTTTAGCTGTACCGCATGAACCGGCTGTAGGAACGATAACGTCGTCTCCTGGTCTCCAGTCAGCTGGCGTAGCTACATGGTCTTGATCAGCTTTTTGTAAAGCTAAGATAATACGTTTGATTTCATCAAAGTTTCTTCCCATTGATAATGGATAGTAAAGAATAGTTCTTATTACTCCCTTAGGGTCGATAACGAAAACTGCTCTTACAGCTTGGGTGTTGCTTTGATTTGGTTGAATCATACCAAACTTATTGGCAACGTCCATTCTTATGTCTTCGATTAATGGAAATTTAACTTCGACGTTCTTCATGCCTTTCCACTCTAATTCTTGGATTTTTCTTAACCAAGCGATGTGTGCATAAAGTGAATCTACTGATAGTCCAATCAATTGTGTGTTTAAAGCTTCAAATTCATCAATCATACTTGCAAAAGTCATAAACTCAGTTGTACATACTGGAGTAAAGTCTGCTGGATGAGAGAAAAGAATCACCCATTTTCCTTCATAGTCTTCAGGAAAGTTGATTGTTCCTTGTGTTGTTACTGCTGTAAAACTTGGGGCTTTGTCGCCTATCAAAGGCATTGAATAAAACTCTTTTTTTACTTCTTCCATTAATATGTCCTCCTATATTTTTATTTTTTATTGATGACATTATAACAAAAAAGACGAGTAAAATCTAATCAGTTGCTCAGTGATTATGATGTTGATGTTCATCACAAATAATATTTGATGATTCAAGGTTATCATTCAAATATTTAGCTATTACATCTTCAGGATTGCCATCAACGCCTCTTATGGCTTCAATTCCAAGATTAGTTAGGTTATTTACTGCCATTTCACCGAGATTTCCGGTAATTACAACATTGACATTGTTTTGATATAAAAAGTTAGGTAAAGCTCCCTTTTGATGTGGGGGATTTTTTATTTGATATTCTCTTAATACCTTTTTGTTTTCTATTTCAAAAATCTTAAAATAGTCACAATGTCCAAAATGTTGGGCGATTAATTCATCTTTTACTGCAATAGCTACTAATTTCATGTATTTCCTCCTATTGGAATCTGTTTCTTCCTTGTCTGTTTCTAAGTCTTAAAGGTTCTAAGCATTTATCACAATCTTCATCGCACATTGTGACTTCTCCACCTTCAATAACAATTATCTTACCGTCTACTAATGAAGCTGCTAGTTTTTTTCTTGCATCATTATAGATTCTTTGTACAGTGGTTCTTGCGACTTGCATTTGGTCAGCCGCTTCTTCTTGAGTATATCCTAAATAATCAATTAGTCTGACGGTTTCAAACTCATCAATTAACATATTTAAACGATCTTGAGAATTTGCTCTTTTTCCCTTAGGGCCAAAGACTAAATGATCTGGTTGATGGCAAATATATCTTGGTTTTTGTGGTCTCGACATTTCTTTCCCTCCTTATATATTTTATATTACTTATTGACATATGTCAAGTTTATACAATTAATTCCACATCCTCTGATTTCTTAAGTTTTTCTCTGATTTCACCTACTATTTTTTCATAGTATTCTTCACTAATAATATACTTCTTATTGATTAACCAATAAGAGATAAATATCAGTAATACTGGCAATATAGTGATTGCAAGCCTTAATCCCAACCTCATTGTTGAGGTTGCTTTATCTCTAAATGCTGAGTCAGCAGCTGAATTAATAATCATTTCTTCTTTTCCATTGTCTGCTTGTTCGTAAGTAACAAGTTGTAATGCGTCATAGATTTGATCTTTTCTTTCTTGATCAATGTCTAATCCGTCTAGAATAATCATTCTATTGGCAACATTTTCTTTAAATGTTATTTGTTCTGAAATAGTCATTGTATCAAAATAATTCTTTTGCGCTTCAAGTTCCGATACATTCTGGCTAAGAACGTAAATACCGAAAATAATTAAGACTAATGTCATTACTCCTTGTTGAAGAGCACTAGCTAGTTTAACAACAAAAGGTCTTAAAGAAAACAATATTGCTTCGTTTCTTTTACCGGTTTTATATTCATTATATTCAATTGTATTTGTCATGTTAATGATTAAGGTTAAATAGATGATTGCCTGTCCGCCAAAAGCTAAAGCGCCGAACAAACAAACAGTTATAATGTTAACAGGAATAAAAGGAATATATCCCATCAAAAGGAACAGCAAGTATCCTAAAGATATAATAATCATGCCAAATTTAAATAATTGTGACCGTTTGAATCTTTTAGCAAGCTGGGCATAGAAACTTTGGATAAGAATCGTTACTACACCGAAAGTTGCGATAAAAATAAGTACAAGATTTCCGTCATATCCTAGTTCAATATAAAAGAAGTTATATCCTAAAGCAACTAGTATACCACTTCCAACTGTGTAGATTAAAAGTGAAAGTGTAACCCAAAGTAACTGATCGTTGTTTTTTATTGCCAAAAACATTTGTTTTAGTGATACTTTTTCATCTTCATGTGGATTTATATTTCGAGGTTCTTTAACGCCAAAAAGTGTTAAAGCTGTACATATCAAAAAGAAAGCAACGAAAGTTATTGAGATAATCCTATAACCAGCAACCGCATTACCTACGGTAAATAAAGTTACGATTGCATTAGCTGCAAAAGCTCCGACAGCGGCGAAAACAACAACCATTGAAGCTATTTGGTCACGCTTCTTCTTGGTTCTTGATAGGTTTGGCAATAGCGACCAATACGGAATGTCATTTAAAGTCCAAGCTATTTCCCAAACGAAATAAATTACCGCAAAGAAAATTACAAAAGCAGTTCCAGATGGTCTTAGGTTGAACATCAATAATACCGTGATGCTTGTTAAGACAGCTCCTATAAGTATCCATGGTTTGTATTTACCATATTTTGTTTTTGTATTTTCGACGATACTTCCCATAATCGGATCATTAATTCCGTCCCATATCCTACCTAAAATCAGAATAATGGAGATTGCAGAGAATTGTCCAGGTGTTAATCCTAAACCAGAAAACTGAATGTAAATCATTAAAAAAGATGCAACCAAAGTATACATCATATCTCGACCTATGCCACTAACGCTATAAGTCCACTTGTTCCGTTTATATATTCTTTCCTCTAGAATTTGGATATCGTTCATTATATCCCCCTTATAATTTCATAAAATTATTATACCAGTTTTTATCAAATTAAAAACACTGTATTAGTATTTTTCCTGAAATATAGTATAATATTTTGTTAGAGGTGGTACAATGGAAAAGATAAATAATTATGACGAGTTTTTAAGTATAATTAAGTCGGAGATTTCTTTAGTAATTGCTAAAACAAAAATGTGTGTAGTATGTAAACCAATGTCAGAAAAGTTAAAGGTTTTTATGATTGACTATCCAAGCATTCCCGCTTATGAACTTTATCTTGAAGATGTTGAAATGTTTCAAGGGCAACAATTAGTATTTACAGTACCTACGATATTGGTTTTTAGCGAAGGAAAAGAAATATTGAGAGAATCCAGATTCATTGACTTTGAAAAAATAAAGAGGCTATTTGATTTATACTTAAACTAACAAAGAGATGGTATATATATGATTCTAAGTTTGGGCTTAATAATTTTATTAGGACTATCTTTAAACGCAATAATGATTAAAATAAAAGTGCCTAGTTTGATCGGTTATATGATAACCGGTATTATTTTAGGCCCTTTTGTTTTTGATTTGATTGATCCTACAATATTATCTATATCCGCAGATTTGCGCAAAATAGCACTAATTGTCATTTTATTGAGAGCGGGGTTGTCTCTAGATATAAAGGATCTAAAGGCTGTTGGTAGAGGCGCGATTTTACTTAGCTTCTTACCAGCAACACTTGAGATAATAGCTATTGCCTTTCTATCTGTTTGGTTGTTTTCAATTACCTTAATTGAAGGATTTATCTTGGGTAGTGCAGTTGCGGCAGTTTCTCCAGCTGTAGTAGTACCTCGAATGATTGATTTAATTAACAAAAAGTTAGGAACCAAAAAGAGTATTCCTCAAATGGTTTTAGCGGGCAGTTCGATTGACGATATCTATGCAGTCGTTTTATTCACATTGTTTGTTCAGATTCAACAAACAAATATTATCGATTTCAAAAGCATTATATTTTTTCCATTATCAATAATCTTAGGTGTATTAGCAGGTATACTCTCAGGTTTAATACTAGTAAAAGTCTTCAAGAGATTCCATATGCGAGACACAGTAAAGGTGCTGCTAATCTTCGGCATAGCATTCTTGTTTGATTTTATTGAAAATATACTTAAAGATATCGTTCCGTTTTCATCATTAATAGGTATAATTACTATCGGTTTGACGACACTGAAGCTTTACCCAAATTTGTCATTTAGATTAACTTCAAAGTTCGCAAAAATATGGGTTTTTTCAGAAATGATGTTGTTTGTACTTATCGGCGCACTGGTAGATATAACTGTGATAAAAGACATTGGTTTAACTTTCGTATTGCTATTAGTTTTGGCCGTTTTTATTAGATTTATAGCAGTGTTGATTTCTACATCTAAAATCAACTTAAACACGAAAGAAAGGGTGTTTGTGTTTTTCTCTTATTTACCCAAAGCAACCGTCCAAGCAGCGATTGGCGCAATACCTTTAAGCCTAGGTATGCCAGCTGGAGAGATTATCTTAGGCATTTCTGTTCTTTCTATTTTCTTAACAGCTCCTATAGGGGCGATACTGATAGACCAAACGCAAAATTTATTGCTCGAAAAAGAAATAAGCGACTGATTATTCAGCCGCTTCTTTTTTTGGATTTAAACCGTAAAATTGGTAATAAGTTGTTTCGATTCTGCCGTTATAAAGTTTTCTTCTTCTATCAGCTTTTTTGCCGAATGTTTTTTCAAAGTCTTTATCTGAAGTAATGATATATGATGACCAAGTTTTTAGTTTGCCTATCTTATCGCCTATTAATTGATAAAGTTTATCAACTTCTTCTTTTTCAGATAATCTTTCTCCATATGGTGGATTAGTTATCATGATTGAATAATCGTCTGATAGAACTAAATCTTTAAAATCTTTTTGTTCGAATGTTATACAATCTAGAACTCCGGCTTCATCTGCATTTTCAATTGCGGCACTTACGTTTTCTTCTAAGATATCATATGCATAAATCTTGATTTCACTATCATGATCGATTGCTTCATATGCTTCTCTAGTAGCTTCTCTAAAGTCATCTTCAGAAACTATTGGCCATTGTTTGAAAGCAAATTCTCTAGCGAGTCCAGGTGCGATATTTCTACCGATCATTGCCGCTTCAATCGGAATGGTGCCGGAGCCACAGAATGGATCAATTAAAACTCGATCTTTATTCCAAAAACTTAACAGGATTAAAGCTGAAGCCAATGTTTCTTTTAGAGGTGCTGTAACTGCTTGTTGCCTATAACCACGTTTATGCAAAGCTACTCCTGATGTATCAATTGTTAAAGTAGCGATATCTTTTAATATTGAGACTTTAACATTATATAGTCCTTCATTTTCAGGAAACCAAGCAATTTTATACTTCGCTTTTAAGTTTTCAACAATTGCTTTTTTGACAATTGCTTGAGAATCAGAAATTGAAAACAAGGTCGATTTTACTGATTGTCCATCGACCGGAAACCTTCCGTTTTTAGGGATAAATTCACTCCAGTTAATAGCTTTGGTTTTGTCAAATAGTTCGTCAAAAGTAACGGCTTTAAATTCAGCTACCTTCAATAGAACGCGGTCAGCGCATCTTAACCAGATATTAGCTCTTACAATATCTTTTGCATCACCCAAAAAAGTAACTTTACCGTTTTCTGTAGCAGTTACTTCTAATCCTAGGTTCATAATCTCTCTTTTTACGATTGCTTCTAGTCCAAATGTAGTGGTGGCAATCAAACTATACTTTTTCAAAAAAAATCAACTCATTTCTTTAAAACATTATACCAAATATATACTTAATAAACTAGAAAAAACCTTTTATCGTTTGATAAAAGGCTTAATTTCTATTCAAATTCAACAATTAAATTTACTTGTGCTGATCTTGCGACTAGTTCATGTATTGAACAATATTTAGTTCCTAGTTCAGCTGCTTTTTGAAGTTTCTCTTTATCATTAGGATTTTTAATAGTCATCTTGATATCAACAACTTCAATAATTTTGGAGTCAGGATTATTTTTAGCACCAGTAACTTCGATTTTTGCGCTTTCATATTCTAAACGCATTTTTAGTGCTATTGATAAAAAGGTTGCGTAGAAGCAAGAACCTAAAGCTCCAAAAAACAAATGATATGGATACAGTCCATCATCTTGATCTCCTAATTTTGCAATACCGGTCGGAGAAAACAATTCTCCTTTAAAATCCATATCCCATTTTAATACTACTCTATCATATGCCATTTTATTCACCTCGTATAGATTATACTATAAACGGTAAATAATTTCTATTATTTAATCTGATTTTGTATGGAGTAAATTTTCGATATTTAGGTGTTTATTTGTAAGCGCTTTAGTGGTATAATTTATATAGGTATTTTTTTTTGTAAAAATTATGAAATTATAAAATTTTTGAGGAGGATTTTAATTGTGAGACAAAATTTTTACGGTCGCAGTTTTTTGACGTTATTGGATTTCAGCAAAGAAGAAATTCAAGATTTATTAACACTTGCAGCCAAACTAAAAGCTAAGAAAAGAGCAGGACTTGAATGCCTACCTTTGAAAGGGAAAAATGTTGTTTTGTTGTTTGAAAAAGATTCAACAAGAACAAGATGTGCTTTCCAAGTAGGTGCCAATGATTTGGGAATGAATGTTACTTATTTAGGACCTACAGGTTCACAAATGGGTAAAAAAGAAAGTATCAAAGATACCGCTAGAGTTTTAGGAAGAATGTATGATGGTATCGAATATCGTGGTTTCAAACAAGAAACAGTTGAAATTTTAGCTGAATATTCAGGCGTTCCTGTTTGGAATGGTTTGACCGATAAATATCATCCAACACAGATTTTAGCGGACTTTTTAACAATAATAGAAAAGTTCGGACATTTAGAAGGAATCAATTTCACATATTATGGCGATGCAAGAAATAATATGGGTAACTCTTTAATGATTGGTGCAGCTATTATGGGTATGAACTTTACAGCTTGCGCTCCAAGTGATTTATGGCCAAACCAAGAACTTATTGATAAATGTTATGAATTAGCTCAAAAATCTGGAGCTAAGTTGAATTTTACTGAAGATGTTTTAGAAGGCGCTAAGAACGCTGACGTCATTTATACTGATGTTTGGGTATCTATGGGAGAACCAGATTCTGTATGGAAAGAAAGAATAGAGAAATTAGCACCATATCAAGTTAATAAAAAAGTTATGGAACAAGCAAATGAAACTGCAATATTTATGCACTGCTTACCGGCGTTCCACAACCGTGAAACTGTGATTGGTGAAGATATCTTCAATAAATTTGGTATGGATGCGTTAGAAGTAACTGAGGATGTTTTTGAATCTCCTCAATCAGTTGTTTTTGACGAAGCAGAAAATAGACTACATACAATCAAAGCTGTTATGTACGCTACACTAAAGGAAGAAAAATGAGAAAAATAGTTGTTGCATTAGGTGGAAATGCTTTAGGCCATAATCCTACCGACCAAATTGAAAAAGTACAAAACGCAGTAAAACCGATAGTTGAACTTGTGGAGCAAGGTAATGAAGTGATTTTAGCTCATGGTAACGGTCCACAAGTCGGAATGATAAACCTTGCTTTTGAGACAAGCAATAAAGCTTCTAGTAAGAATCCAGATATGCCTTTCCCTGAGTGCGGCGCAATGTCTCAAGGTTATATTGGTTACCATTTACAAAATGCATTATTAACTGAATTAAAGAATAAAGGGCTAAAACAACAAGTAGCGACTATTGTAACACAAGTTGAAGTCGACGCTTTAGATAAAGCTTTTGAACATCCGACTAAACCGATTGGACAGTTCTATGACTTAGAAACAGCAGAAAAGTTTACTAAAGAAAAAGGCTATATCATGGTTGAGGACGCTTCTAGAGGTTATCGAAGAGTTGTTGCTAGTCCTAAACCTGTTAATATAGTTGAACTTGACATCATTAAAACATTGGTTAAGGCAGGTCACTTGGTTATCACTGTTGGTGGTGGAGGAATACCTGTAGTTAAAAAAGGAAATGAATATGTTGGAGTTCCAGCAGTAATCGATAAAGATTTTGCTAGTGCTAAATTAGCAGATTTATTGGATGTTGATATGTTTGTTATTTTAACAGCTGTAAATAAAGTAAAGATTAATTTCAATACTCCTGAAGAAAAAGACTTAGACCACATTACGATTAAGGAAATGGATGATTTGATCGCACAGGGTCATTTCTTAAAGGGGTCTATGTTACCAAAAATTGAAGCTGCTAAAGCATTTGTTAGCGGCAAGAAACATCGTACAGCTATCATTGCTTCTTTAGAAGAAGCGAAAGAAGCTTTATTAGGTCATACTGGAACAAGGATTACAAACTAATGGAAAAAGATAAAGTAAAAGTTGTCATTTGGGGTTTTGGAGCTATGGGCTCTGGAATGGCTAAAATGATATTAAATAAAAAAGGTTTTGATATTGTAGGTGTATGTGATTTATACGACAAAATTGTCGGGAAGAGTATTTTCGAACATTTAAACGTTGAAAACCCTTATGATCATGATGTTGTTATCAATAATGATATCAATAAGATTCTAAGCAATAACAAGGTTGATGTTGTTTTATTGGCTACTGACTCATACACTGCTTCTGCTTTTCCTAAAATGAAGAAGATTATAGAGTATGGTGTAAATGTTATATCAACCGCCGAAGAAATGTCTTATCCAAAAGCTAATCAACCCGAACTATCTGAAGAATTGGACCGATTGGCAAAAGAACACGGTGTAACTGTTTTAGGTACTGGTGTTAATCCTGGAATGATGATGGATTTGCTTGCTATATGCATCGGTGGTGTCGTTGAAGATATTAAAGAATTTGAGATTTCTAGAATCAACTCATTATCTCCATTTGGAAAAACTGTTATGGAAGAGCAAGGGGTTGGCTTAAGTTTAAAAGAATTTAATGAAAGACAAGCAAAAAATGAGATTGCCGGTCATGTTGGTTTTAAAGAATCAGCATATATGATAGCGGATGCACTAGGTTTAAAAGTTATCGATTTCAAACAAGACATGAAACCAATCGTAACTGAGTTTGATCGCAAAAGCCCTCATGGTTTTGCAAAGGCAGGAGACGTTTGCGGTGTTGAAATGAGCGCTTATGCGATTTTAGATAACGGTATTAAAATCAAGCTATATCACCCTCAACAAATTGAACCTGAAATGGCTGGAGTTAGCACTGGAGACTATATAAAAATTTTGGGAAAACCAGAAATCAACTTGAGTAATTCTCCGGAAGTCGAAGGCGGGATCGGTACAATCGCTATTTGTGTTAACATGATACCTCATGTAATCAATGCAAAAGCCGGTTTAGTAACAATGATTGACCTTCCTGTTCCTCGAAGCATTATGGGAGACGTAAGAAACTTGATTAGAAAGGACTGATTTACTTGATAAAAAAAGGTAGTTGGGTACAAATCAAGAAAATTATCCTTAATCCAGAACAAAGAGCGAATAATTTACCAGAAGCGACCAAAAAGGTACCGCTTCTTCTTTGGGTTAAGGGAACATTGCTTAGCGATAGCGAAATGAATGATATGGTTGAGATCAAAACTGTTACCGGTAGAATAGAATCGGGAGAGTTAATTGATGTCAATCCAAGTTATCTTCATAATTATGGAAAATACATGCCAGAAATTCAAGAGATAGATCGTATCGTCAAGTCAACTCTTTTTGGTGGTGATTACTATGAATAACTCTTATGAAAGCGTAATGGCAAGAAAAAATGAAATTATGCGTAAGTCTGTGGGAATTGATTTTAGTAATTATGAAAAGGATTATTTAGCCTTTGATTACGAAGGTCTTTTGAGTGAAGGCAATTTTACTTTAGAAGAAATTAAAGAGATACAGAATAATAACGGTGTTGGCAATACACCTTTAAAAGAGTGCAAGAATATTACTAATTTAGTGAGAAAAGTAGCTAAGCCAGGATATGGTGCAAGAATATTTATTAAGGATGAAGCCTTAAATGACTCCGGAAGCTTTAAAGCTAGAAGAGCCAGTGTTTCTTGTCATCAAGCAAAAAAACTTGGTTTTAAAGGCGTTATAGCCGCTACTAGCGGAAATTATGGAGCTGCTGTTGCTTCTCAAGCTGCTAAATACGGGTTGAAATGCATTATCGTTCAAGAATGTTATGATTCTAAGGGTGTAGGGCAACCTGAGATTATTGAGAAAGCGAGAGCTTGTGAAGCTTATGGAGCTGAAGTCGTCCAATTGAGTGTCGGTCCTGAGTTATTCTATAAGTTTTTATTGTTATTGGAAGAGACAGGTTATTTTAATGCTTCGTTATATACACCATATGGGATAATGGGTATTGAAACCTTAGGTCAAGAACTAGTTTTAGATTCTATCAGATTGACGGGTAAGACTCCTGATGTTGTAGTCTGTACTAATGCGGGTGGCGGTAATCTAACCGGTACAGCAAGAGGTATAAAGAAAACTACTGATAAAAATGTTGAAATTGTTGGAGCGAGTGTTAATCTATATGGTTTACACATGGCTGATGATGAAGACTTTAATAAAAAGTCATTTACAACCGGTCATACCGGATTTGGCTTGCCTTTTATTATGAATCCAGATCGTAGCGACGTACCACGTTCTGCAGCTAGACCTTTAAGATATATCGATCGTTATGTCACAGTGACTCAAGGTGAAGTATTCTTTATGACTGAAGCTCTTTCAGTTTTAGAAGGTATTGAAAGAGGTCCCGCTGGAAACACTTCATTAGCAGCTGCTTTTTCAATAGCTAAAGATATGAGAGAAGATCAAATAATCATCGTTCAAGAAACCGAATATACTTCAGCCGGCAAGCATCATCAAGCACAATTAGCATTTGCTAGAGATAACGGTATTTGTATTTATTTTGGCGATCCTAAGGATGAGATTCCCGGAAAATCCATTGTTTTACCTAAGTCTGTGGATTTAATAAAAGCGGTTGATATTGATTTAGATGTAATCAGAAAAAAATACTTGCAAAATCAATTTTATAAATCTAAGAAACTTTCTAAATATGACATTGAGTTCTTGAGTTTAGAGACAAATACTTCAATTGAATATGTCATTAACGAGAGTAAAAAATACAATATTGAATTGGAGGACATAAGATGAACACTAAGAAAGTTCGTGAAGACGATTACTTAAAACGAAGAGAACATTTAAAAAACTTGTCTGATCAAGAACTGAAGGAACGCTTTTGGCAACTAGCTGAACAAGCGGTTAAACCTTTGGTTGATTTAGCATATAAAAACACTTCTCCAGCTATTGAAAGAAGTGTTTTGCTTAGAATGGGATTTTCAAGTTTAGAAGCCAAGGATCTTGTTGAAAAGGTTATTAATCATGGTTTGATTTCAAAAGGTGCCGGTCATGTTGTTTATCGATTGGCAAAACTAGAGAATCTTGAAATTAGAGAAGCTGGAATGATGTTAATCAATGATAAAGGCTTCGATAAGGTCAAGAAGAGTTTTGAGGTGAATAAGCATGAATAAGAATCAAAAATTAGATGTATTGGAAATCCTAAAAGATTTAGATAAATATGAACCTAGACGTAGAGGCTGGTCTTGGAGAGAACCTGTAGAAAACTTAGAAATGGCTGGTAATGTTTATAAAGACGCTTCTAAACCATTAAAGAACTCTACACCTTTACCAGCAGCTAAATATTTTGGTAATATCGATCCTCAACCTATTCAAGTAATTACTTCAGAAATTGCTAGTGGAAGGTTTGAAGATGATATCAGAAGAATGAGAATGGCTGCTTGGCATGGCGCTGATCATTTAATGGTTATCAGAACTGCCGGTCAATCGCATTTTGACGGTTTAATCGAAGGAACACCTCAAGGAGTTGGTGGAGTACCAATAACTAGAAAACAAGTAAGAGCGCAAAGAAAAGCACTAGATATTATTGAAGATGAAGTTGGTAGACCAATTAATTATCATTCTTACGTAAGTGGTGTAGCCGGCCCTGATATCGCAGTAATGTTTGCGGAAGAAGGAGTTAACGGCGCTCATCAAGATCCTCAATATAACGTACTATATCGAAATATCAATATGGTTAGATCTTTTGTGGATGCGGCTGAAAGCAAGAAAATCATGGCTTGGGCTGATATTTTGCAAATTGATGGAGCTCATAATGCCAATGCAACAGCTATGGTTGCTTGGAAAGTAATGCCTGAACTGATGGTTCAACATGCCATTAACAGTTTATTCTCAGAAAAAGTGGGAATCAAGAAAGATAATATCGCTCTTTCGACAGTACCTCCTACTGCTGCTCCTGCACCAGACTTAAAAATTAACCTTCCTTATGCTAAAGCGTTAAGAGATTTCTTTAGCGATTATAAGATGAGAGCGCAGATGAATACTAAATATATGGAGTCATCAACTAGAGAAGCAACTGTTACTCATGTTCTGAACATGATGATTTCAAAATTAACATCTGCAGATATCCAATCGACCATTACCCCTGATGAAGGAAGAAATGTTCCTTGGCATATGTATAATGTTGAAGCTTGTGATACTGCAAAACAAGCTCTTATCGGCATGGACGGTTTACTTGAAATGGTTGAACTTAAAGATGAAGGTTACTTGCCGGAAAAGGTAAGAGAATTAAAAGAAAGATCCATTCTTTTCTTTGAAGAGTTATTGGCTTCTGGAGGATACTTCCAAGCTGTTGAAGATGGTTTCTTTATTGATTCAGGTATTTATCCTGAAAGAAACTATGATGGTATTTCTAGAAAGATAAACGGCGGTATCGGTGCTAATACAGTCTATGAAAGAGATGAAGACTATTTAGCTCCAGTAACAGCTCACTTTGGATATAACAATGTTCAACAATACGGATTAAAGGCTGATGATTGTCCTTCTATTTTAATTAATGGTTCAACATTTGAAGACCGTTCGAAAATCCAGTATATCGATGAACTTGATGAAGAGGATAATGTTAATGTTAGATTAGAGACAACTAAAAAATACTTGAACTCCAATATCATTAAACCAGAGGTTGAGTGGGCTGGAGATGGAGTATTGGTTGTTGATGTTACATTACCTACTTCAACTAGATATGCTGAAGCTGCCGCTTTAGAGATAGCTAAGCATATGAATCTTTTGGATGCTGAAGTTATTCATAAAGAAGTGCTTCAAGATGCTGAAGCAACAAGAATTCAAGTTAAGGGGAGAGTTGATATCGAAATCGATTTGACTAAATTAACTTTACCAAAAGAACCGGATTTATTAAGCGATTCTGAAATCCGCGATTATATAAACGAGCATCCAATGACGATCATCGCTGGAACTGTTGGAGAAGACGAGCATTCAGTTGGATTAAGAGAAATTATTGATATCAAACATGGCGGAATTGAAAAATATGGAATCAATTGCATTTATTTGGGTACATCAGTGCCGATTACTAAACTAGTCGATGCTGCTATTGAAGCTAATGCTGATGCCATACTAATGTCAACAATTATCTCTCATGACGACGTGCATTATAAGAACATGAAAAAGACTCATGAGTACGCTGTAGAAAAAGGCGTTAGAGATAAATTGATTATAGTTGCTGGCGGTACGCAAGTAACTCCTGAAATCGCTGAGAAAAATGGTGTTGACAGTGGATTTGGCAGAGGAACTAAGGGTTATCATGTCGCATCGTTCTTAGTTAAAAAAAGGAAAGAAATGAATGAAAATTGATGCATTGGTAGCTGAAATTGGTTCAACAACAACAATTGTTAATGCTTTTGATAAGTTGGATACGGATAATCCAGTATTTTTAGGTAGCGGTTTCGCTCCAACTTCAATTGATCAAGGCGATGTAACAATTGGGTTTAACCAAGCAAAAGCAAATTTAATGCGAAATTTAAAAGTCAGTGAGCTGCTCGCAAAGGAAACCTTTGCGAGTTCTAGTGCTGCTGGCGGTTTGAAAATGAGTGTCCATGGTCTCGTCTATGACATGACTGTCAAAGCTGCTAAAGAAGCTGCTTTGGGCGCTGGTGCTAACTTAAAAATGATTACTTCTGGTATTCTTGATGAATATCAGTTGGAAGAATTAAAAATGAGCAATCTAAATATCATCATGGTATCTGGTGGCGTTGATTTCGGTGAAAGAAAAACGGCATTAGAGAATGCAAAAAAGATTGCTGAAATGAAACTTAATATCCCTGTTATTTATGCAGGTAATATTCAAAATCAAAACTTAGTGAGCAAGTTTTTTGAAGATAACAGTCAAAGCAAGTATCTATATATGAGCAATAATGTGTATCCTAAGATTGATGTCTTGGAGGTCGAAAACACAAGGAAAATCATTCAAGACGTTTTTGAAAAACATATTGTTCAAGCACCAGGAATGGAACATATAAAAGAGATTATAAATGAAGCTATTATCCCAACTCCTGGAGCTGTAATGGAAGCCTCAAAACTGCTTCAGCATTCTTTAGGAGATTTGATTACAGTTGATGTAGGTGGAGCAACCACCGATATCCATTCAGTCACCGAAGGTAAAGAAGAAATCAGTAAAATACTAATCGCTCCAGAACCTTTTGCAAAAAGAACTGTTGAAGGTGATTTAGGTGTCTATGTTAATAGAGATAATATTATTTCGATTATCGGTTTGGATAGACTGATGAAAGAGTTAAATCTTAATGAACAAGAATTAGCTGATATCATCAAACAATATCAACCAATCCCTAATCAAAAACAACTTTCATTAACTGAAAAACTAACTGAAGTTGCTTTTGATTTATCGCTTAAAAGACATGCTGGAAAATTAGTCTATATGTTCAATAGTTCTGGCAAAGTCGCATATGCCGAAGGGAAAGACTTGAGCAATATCAAATATGTCGTAACTACCGGTGGAGCATTGACACGTCTACCAAATAGGATCGAGATCATTTCTAATGTTTTAAACAAACAAAATGATCTGACTCTATCTCCATCAAAAAAGACAGAGATTTTAGTTGATAATGATTATATAATGGCATCTTTAGGAGTATTATCTAAAAAGCATCCTGAAGCAGCTTTAAAATTAATGTTGAAAAGTTTGGAGAGTAATTAATATGTATCCAAGAGTAGTAATTGATTTAGATAAACTAAAACATAATTGTCTAAAGATAACAGAATACTCAAAATCAAACGGCATTGACGTCATAATGCCGGTTGTTAAAGTTGTTGCAGGAGATTTGACTGTCGCAAATCTATTTTTGGATTGTGGTTTTAAGTATCTTGGTGATTCCAGATTGAAAAACCTTAAAATCTATAAGGATTTACCAGTTAAAAAGCTGCTTGTAAGGGTTCCTAGCATATCCGAAGTCAAAGATGTAATAAGCTATTCTAATATCGGTCTTGTAAGCGAAATAGAAACTGTAAAAGCTCTAGATTTAGAAGCTAAAAGGCAAAATAAAAAATACGAAATAATTTTTATGTTCGATCTTGGAGACCTGAGAGAAGGCATTTTTTATAAAGATGATTACATAAATGAAGTCGGGAAAATTATTTCTCTAGAAAACATCGTTTTTAAAGGCATAGGAACTAACTTAACCTGCTATGGTGGAGTGGTTCCAAGCAGAAAAATTCTTAATCGATTGGTTGATATCAAGTATAATATTGAAAACACCTTTAAAATTAAGCTAGATATTATTTCTGGTGGTAATTCGTCATCAGTTTATCTATTTGATAAAGATGAGATACCAGCTGAAGTTAATTCATTAAGAATCGGTGAAGCAATATTTTTTGGAAAAGAGACTTCTTATTCAACTGATATCTTTGGTTTATATCAAGACGTCTTTACACTTGAAGCGGAGATTATCGAATGTAAAATAAAACCATCATATCCTGATGGAGAAATGTCGATAAACTCTTTTGGAGAAAAAGTCGATATCGAAGACAAAGGAACTATGAAAAGAGCGATTCTTGCTATAGGGAAGCAAGATGTTATTCTTGATAATATAAAACCTATAGATGAAAAAATTTCAGTTATTGGTGGTAGTAGCGATCATTTGATTATCGATATAACCGATACTGATTATAAGTTAGGAGATATTATTGAGTTTCAAGTAAATTACCCTGGTTTACTTCATTTAATGAACTCACCTTATGTAGAGAGATTATATAAATAAAAAAAAGCCGTTAGGCTTTAGATTATTTACGATTTCTTATGTAACTAACTGTTGTTTCTTTTTTTACTTCAAATTCTTTCATTTTTTCGAAGAATTGTAAGGTTCTGGTGTTATCTCCATAATTTCGAGGATGAAATCCCGGGAACTTCTTTTGCAACAGTTGTGCAATAAGACTCCAATATGCCCACCCGTCATCTTCTAGATTAGCGTTGATGATATTGGTTAACTCTTGTTTAATTCTTCTTAAAGGAGTAATCGAACTTACCGCTTTAGTTTTTGTTTTAGCAGTTTGAGCCTTTTGGTCTTTAACTTCCGCTTCTACGATTTCTTCTTTAGGAGTTTCCTTTAACATCTTGTCTAAATAAGCAAATGTTTCACAAGAGTTAACTAAAGATATCGGAGTTTTTGATTCACCCATACCGAATACAAACATGTTGTCTTCTCTTAGTCTTGTGACTAGTTTAGTGAAGTCGCTGTCGCTTGAAACTATACAAAAAGAGTTAACTTTTTCTGAATATAATATATCCATAGCATCAATTATTAAAGTAAAGTCAGAAGAGTTTTTTCCAGAAGTATATGCATACTGTTGGACAGGCGTCAAGCCAAACTCACTGATTTTCGTTTTCCATGGGTTTAATTGCGGAGTAGTCCAATCGCCATAAACCCTGCGATAATTGATTGTACCGTATTTATTTGCTTCATCAATAATGATTTCTATATAACTGGGACTAATGTTTTCTGCGTCAATTAATAACGCAATGCTTTTATTTTTTATTTCCATTTGAACACCTCTATTATGTATTATAACAAATATTTGTCAAATAAGACAATTAATAAATAAAATCAAACAAAAAAAGGAGAGTAAAATGACTAAAAACAATGTACTAAACGCTTGGCTGGAGGAGTTGAATACTCACCTTACACCAGAAAGAATCGTTTTTTGGACAGGTGAACAGAAACAATATGATGATTTAGCTTTAGAAATGGTTTCTTCAGGTAAAGCTATTCGTTTAAATCCAGAAAAGCGTCCAAGATCTTTGCTTTTCAGATCTGATCCATCAGACGTAGCTAGAGTTGAAAAAAGAACTTTTATTTCTACTTCTTCAAAAGCTACCGCTGGACCAACAAACAATTGGATTGCTAAAGAGGAATTAATGCCTTTAATGTGGGATCTTTATAAAGGATCTATGAAAGGTAGAACCATGTATGTAATACCATTTTCAATGGGTCCTATCGGACTAGATATGTCTAGACTAGGAGTTGAAGTTACAGATAGTCCTTATGTAGCTTTAAATATGCATATTATGACTAGAACAGGCAATAAAGTTTTAAATATGATTGAAGATGGAAAAGAATTTGTTAAATGCTTGCATTCTGTTGGCTATCCTCTAAATCCTGGTGATGTAGATCCCGAGTGGCCTTGTGCTCCAATGGAAAAGAAATATATCACTCAATTTCCAGAAGAAAGAATGATTTGGTCTTATGGTTCAGGATATGGTGGTAATGCGCTTTTAGGTAAGAAATGTTTTGCTTTAAGGATTGCTTCTGCTATTGCTAAAGATGAAGGCTGGTTAGCTGAACATATGTTAATTTTGAAGTTGACAAGTCCTGAAAATAAAGTTAAATATATTACCGGAGCTTTTCCAAGTGCTTGCGGAAAAACAAATTTAGCGATGATTAATCCAACTTTAAAAGGTTGGAAAGCTGAAACTGTCGGTGATGACATAGCTTGGCTAAAAATCCATGAAGATGGTTATATGTACGCAATAAATCCTGAAGCTGGTTTCTTTGGCGTGAGTTCCGGGACTTCTTATAAAACCAACCCAACAGCAATGGAATCGGTCAAATCGGATACAATATTTACAAATGTTGCATTAACAGATGATGGTGACGTATGGTGGGACGGATTATCTGAAGCTCCAGAGCATTTAATTGATTGGCATGGAAAAGATTGGTATAAAGGTTCAAATGAAAGACCTGATCATCCAAATGCTCGTTTTACAGCTCCGCTTACAAACTGTCCTTCTCTAGCTAAAGAATATGAAACTCCTGTTCCTATTTCAGCTATATTATTTGGAGGTAGACGCCCATCAACAATTCCTTTGATTCATCAAAGTTATAATTTTGACCATGGTATTTTTATCGGCTCAATTATGGGTTCAGAAATCACTGCCGCTGCCATTGATGAAAACATAGGTAAAGTTAGAAGAGATCCTTTTGCGATGCTTCCTTTCATAGGTTATAACGTCTCTGACTACATTAATCATTGGAAAGAAATATCACTTCAATCAACTGAAGAAAAGTTACCAAAGATTTTCTTTGTTAACTGGTTTAGAAAAGACAACGGCAAATTCTTATGGCCTGGTTTCGGCGAAAACAGCAGGGTTTTAAAGTGGATTTGCGAAAGAACTGATAATTTGGAAAACTATATCGAAACACCTATCGGTCTATTACCTGATTTAAATAAATTAGATCTAGAAGGCTTAGACATAAGTAAAGAAAATTTAAAAAAAGTCTTTGAAGTTAATAAAGAAGAGTGGTTGACAGAAATTGAATCAATTAGAAGATATTACTATGAAATCTATTCCGATAACGCTCCTACTGTTCTTAAAGAACAATTATCATTATTAATCCAAAGATTCTCATAAAAATAATTTAAGGCAACTTCGGTTGCCTTTTTTTAGTCAAATCGTTTCAAAAACCTTAACATTTGTAATATAATGTATACGTTAATTAGAAAGAGGACTACCAAATGAAACGAGCGTATTTAAGTATTATAATCCTATATTTTGCCCAAGGCATTATTCATAACCTAGGTCATCCAGTGACACCTGCCTTCGTTAGAAGTCTTGAAATTCCAGATCGTATGTTTGGTTTTTTTTATGCGACCATGAGTTTTGGTTTAATGGTTGGGGCCCCTATCTGGGGAATCATAGCTGATAAAGGCAAAAAAAGTTTAATCATGGCATTGGGTCTGATTATTTATAGTATCGGTCAATTTGGTTTTGGATATAGTGGAAACATGTATTGGATGGTTTTCTTCAGATTCTTAAGCGGATTTGGTGTAGCCGCCAGCATGACTTTATTTGTTTCTCATATGATTGAAGTATCAAAACCAGAGAATCGCGCTAAAAGATTAGCTTGGTTGGCGGCTGGTCTAGCTTTAGGGGCGAGTTTAGGTTATGGTTTAGGCGGTTTTATCAGCACAAATAACACTATGGTATCATTGCTTAACACCAGTGATTTAAGAGTTGTCTTCTTAATCCAAGGGTTACTGAACATTATCCATGCAATATTAGTATTTGTGTTAATTCGCGAAAGTGACGTATTAAATAAAGCAACTAAGAAACCAACGATAATCGACAGTTTCAAAAACATTAGAAAGATTAATAAAAATCTACTGATTTTCTTAATTTCTTTGACTTTTATTAGCATAGCTTTAACCAACCTATCTAAATATCTTGACGTATACTTTGATGATTTAGGTTATAGTTCAGGAGATATCGGAAATTTTGTTTTAGTTACAGGGATTGTATCGCTAATTACTAGTGTATTTATCGTACCTTTAATCGCAAGAATCCATAAGAATCTTTTAATCATGATCATAACTCAAGTTATCAGCATTGCCGTTGTTCTTTACGTTTTTAGAGCCAATAACTTTATTCGCGCTGTTTATACCGTTTATATGATTTATGTCGTTGGAAAAGCAATTTATCAGCCTCTAGAACAGAATTTCATCGCCGATAACGCAAACGAAGGTTTCTATAGTTCAATTATGGGTGTAAGGCAGTCATTCTTCTCTATTGGTATGATTGTCGGTCCTTTACTAGGTGGATATCTATATGAAATTGCGCCAATTCAAGTATTCAATTTTTCAGCATTAATGATATTTATTGGACTTATATTAATGGTAATAGTCTATATAAGAATTAAAAAGAATCGTGATTTGCAGAATTCATAGCAAATCACTTTTTTATTTGCACACAAAATGTTAGAATATAAGCAAAGAAAGAGGTGACAACATGTCAGTATATGACTATTCAATCAAGAACATTGAAAGAGAAGAAATCAAATTAGACAAATTTAAAGGTAAGGTTTTATTAATCTTTAATTCAGCTACTAAATGCGGATATACACCACAATACAAAGGTATTCAAGAACTATATGAAAAGTACCAAGACAAAGGTTTGGAAATAATCGATTTACCTTGTAATCAATTTTTAAATCAAGCTCCAGGAAGTGACGAAGAAATTGCCGGATTCTGCCAAGCAAACTATCATACAACTTTTGAGACTTACTCAAAAATTGAAGTTAACGGTGATAATGCAATCGATCTTTACAAGTATCTTAAAGAAGTAAAGCCAAATGACGAAGAGCCTGGCAAAGAAGATCACAAACCATCCCTTCTTGATAAACTTACAAGTTCTAAGATTAAATGGAACTTCACTAAATTTATCGTAGACAGAGAAGGAAATGTTTTCGGTCGTTACGGTTCAAAAGTTAAGCCTGAAGAATTAGCACCAGTTATCGAAAAACTACTATAAAAAATAAAGAGGCAAAAATTTGCCTCTTTAAAATTTATAATAAGTACATCGGTTTTTTGCCACTGATATATAGTTCTAGATTTATCAGTGTCATTTCATAAAGCCTATCTTTCATATAAGGACTGCTTGAAGCATTATGCGGTGTAATAAAGACGTTATCCAAGTTCCATAGTTCGCTATCAGCTGGTAGAGGTTCTGGTGTTGTAACATCAAGCCCGGCACCTCTTATTTTCTTTTGTTTTAGCGCTTCTATCAAAGCGTCTTGGTCTACGACATCCCCTCTAGCAACATTAATAAGTAGTGATGTAGGTTTCATTAAGTTAAGTTTTTCTTCATCAATTATATGATAGGTATTATTATTTAGCGGTAAGGCAAGTATTAGATAATCCGCTTCCTTTATTACGTAATTTAGACCGTTATTGTCAGTATAGATTTCATCGAAATAAGGAACTGTCGTCTTACTTTGCTTATAGCCAAGTATTTTCTTGGCGCCGAAAGCCTTCATTCTTTTCGCGACTTCTTGTCCGATTGATCCGGTACCTAAAATAGAAACAACAGAATTATTGATTTCTGGTTCTTTCTTTATCGGACTCCAATTTTTACTTTTCATTGATTCTAAGTAGAATTTAGAGTTGCGATTGAATAAAAGAATTTTTGAGAAAACGTCTTCAGCTATCGAGATTGAAAAGATATCTCTAGCATTTCCAATCATAATTCCTTTGTTTTTAATTTTATCGATATTGATATTATCGAATCCAGCCATTAACAATTGAATCCATTTTACACCGGGATAATCATCAATATTAATTTGTTTTAAACTAGAGTTCATAATTATCATTGCTTCAACGTCATGTGCTTTATCTAGTTCTTCCACGAACTCTATATTAGGAAATTTCTTTAGAAGATGTGGATAATTTTTTCTTCCCATCATTTTTTTATCAATAAATATCTTCATGTATTTTCACCTCGTATAATATAGTTACCTTTATTGGTAACTGTTTTTAATATATAATT
>ERZ795053.1885-NODE-1885-length-26018-cov-9.912106_pt1 | contig 26018 bp, 16 predicted proteins | sample MGYA00375137_ERZ795053 | MGnify/ENA primary metagenome ERZ795053 (study PRJEB30182, sample SAMN05720284) | activated sludge metagenome | isolation source: Anaerobic digester | place: Hong Kong | collected 2014-12-17 ...
CCCTCGACCAACTCCGGGGAGGGTTGCGCCCACCAGGTGGTCACCACCGACATGCTGGTGGAGGGGGTGCATTTCGACCTTCGCTACGTGCCGTTGAAGCATCTCGGCTACAAGGCCGTGGTGGTGAACCTGAGCGACGTGTACGCGATGAACGCCGTCCCTCACCAGATCACGCTCTCCATGGCGGTGAGCAACCGGTTCAGCGTGGAGGCGGTGGAGGAACTGTACGAAGGCGTCATGCTGGCCTGTCGGAACTACGGGGTCGATCTGGTGGGGGGAGACACCTGCAGCAGCACGGCAGGGCTCATCCTCAGCATTACGGCCATCGGGGCCGCCAAGAAGGAGGACCTCGTCTACCGGAACGGAGGTCAGGAGCACGACCTGCTCGTGGTCAGCGGCGACCTGGGAGGCGCGTTCATGGGCCTGCAGGTGCTGGAGCGGGAGAAGGCCGTGTTCCAGGAAACGGGCTCGCAGCCGGACCTGGCCGGGCACGACTACATCCTGGAACGCCAGTTGAAGCCGGAGGCCCGGAAGGACGTTCCCCAGCTGCTCCGCGACCTGGGGGTAAGGCCCACCAGCATGATCGACATCAGCGACGGACTGGCCAGCGAGGTGATCCATCTCTGCCGGCAGAGCGGTACCGGCGCCATGGTCTACGACGAGAAGCTGCCCATCGATCCGGCCACCTATCAGGCTGCCCGCGACTTCAACCTGGACCCCACCACCGTGGCGTTGAGCGGGGGTGAGGACTATGAGCTGCTCTTCACGGTGCGCCTGGAGGATCACGACAAGATCAAGGGCAACCCGCACTTCTCGATCATCGGGCACATGACCGATACCCGGGAAGGCATGCACCTGGTGGACAAGGAAGGTGGGCTGCACGCCCTCACCGCCCAAGGCTGGGACGCTTTCCTGAAACAGGAGCGTGATATCCCTGAAGGGGGTTCAGGCGGCACGGGGGAGTGATGCCGCCCGTTCGCGGACCAGTTCGGCGAACGAGCGGCCGGTAAGCTTGCTGTCCACCCAGGCCAGTGGGTCCAGGTGATCGAACACCGCCCGTTGCAGCGGATCATCACGAAGTGGTTCCAAGGCCTCACGGAAGGCCAATAGGGCGGTGTGTTGCTCCTCGGCCGTCCGGGCCTTCATCGTCTCCCGGAGGAATGGGATCAAGGCCGCCGCGAAACGCGGAGTGTCGTTCCGTTCGCGGTAATGGCGTTCGGCATTACGGAGCAGGTAGGTGAGAAGATCACGGTTGTCAAGCTCCAGGTGGATGAGCAGGTTCAACAGACGTCCGAAGTCGTGCACCTCCGCACCCTCATCGACCCCTTTCAGGTTCAATTGGCGATGGCTCCATTTCAGGGCCCGGTCGAGGTGTCCCGCACCGAACTGCAGGTAGGCCATCTGGTAGCAGAGCCCGGACTGCCGCAATGGGCTCAGGCGTTCGCCATGTTGCTCCAGTCCCTTGACGAGGGCCTTTTCCAGAACAACGCCTTCCTCGAACCGTCCCGACCGCGCGTACAGGGCCATTTCCAGGCTGGAGCCCGTGGCAAAGACCTTGAGCTCCAGGTCGGGGTCAGGTGCTTTGCGCCATTGCAACGGCAGCAATCGGAATCGCTTCAACAGCCGGCGCGCCTCCTCGTGCAGCCCGAGCCGGGTGGCCACATAGATGCGGTTGCTCAACACACTGAAGAGCAGGTTGGGCTCGTCGGTGAACCGCTCGGCTTTTTCCTCCAACAGGTGTTGGTTCTGCTGAAGGTGCTGGTGACAGGTGGAGAGGTCCTCCATGGCCCATGCCACCGCGCTGTGAACATGGTGGTACAGGAACCGTGCCCTGGGGGTCCGCAGCGCTGCCGGGTCGCGGAGCAGCGGATGGCGCAGCAATTGCTTCAGCTCCTTGAGCTGGTCCTTGTCGCGTGCGTGTCCGTGCCTGTACAGGGTCAGGAAGATGCGGCTCTTGCGGTCCCATAGCTGGTCGAGTTCCTCGAGCTCCTGCCTGAGGGTGCTGCTTTCCCGGAGCAGTTCGTCCAGTTCCTCCTCCGGGGTGCCCGCATATCCGCGTTGTTCCAGCATGCGACGCTCCCACCCGAGCACGTCCAGCAGAATGGTGTGCCGGTCGTGTTTACGGGCCAGTTTGCGCACGCTCCGGAGCATCTTGCGTGCGTCATCATACAGGGCCCGTTGGTGCAGGAGCTCCACCTGGTGCAGCATGCGGCGCAGGCGCGCATCCATGGAACTCTCCGCATGGAAGGCATCCAGGCTGTGCAGGATGGTCTCGTACAACCGCCGCTTCGTGATGGCGAACCGCTTGGTGAAGGCCTCCGCCGCGAATTTCTTCAGGAGCGCCTCTTCATCATACTCCTGCATGCGGGCGATGGCATCAAAGAGCAATTGGTAGTTGCTCTTGCCGCCCACGACATGTCGGGAGGTGTACAGCTTGAAGTACCGTTTCTCGGCACGGGTCATGGACCGCACCAGCCGGTGGACGTGGTCGTGTGCTTTGTTGGACATGCCGTTCGGGTGCCGGATGCGAAGGAGAAGGTAGGAGGCGTGCGTGCGTGGCGCATGCCCGGAACGGGGAACGGCAGGCAGGCTCTCGGGAACGGACAAGAAGAAAAGGCCCGACCTGGTCGGACCTTTATCTGGGTTCGATATGTGCCTTAGTTGGCGACCACGCGACGCTGGCTGCGCTCGTTGTCCCCCTCATCATCCCCATCATCGGAGATGCCCCCGGTGGGGTCCTCGGGACCGCTGCTTCCGGTCAGGCTGCGTACACCGACCGTGGGATCGGCGGGCTCCACCAACTCGGTCTTGGAACAGGCGCTCAACCCCGCGAGCAACAAGGCCGCGAAGAGCAAGGAGAGCCGGTTCGGCAGGAGCATTTTCATGACTGGAACCAAAGATAAGCTACGAGGTGCCCGATCGCAAGCCCCCGGACCCGGTTCCGGTCGGTCCGGATCGGGGAAGGTCGATGATGACCCGGGTACCGGTGACCTCCCCGTCGGGCCCGAGCACCTCCTCCGGTCCCTGGATGCGGATATCGCTCAGGTGCAGGTTGCGCAGCACGTCCGTGCGCCCCTTGGTGATCTCGATCCCCCGGGAGATGTGGTCCGAAGCCCTTGCAGCCTTGCGGTTGAAGCTCTCCGTAAGGCCGATGCCGTCGTCGCTGATGGTCACCCGGATCCGGTCCTGCGCGTGGCCATGTACCTGGATGCGTACGGTGCCCTGCTGGTCCATCGGCAGAATGCCGTGCCAGATGCTGTTCTCCACATAGGGCTGCAGCATCATGGCCGGGATCCGCACCCGCGTGGCGTCCACGGCGGGATCGCGGTCCACCTGGTAGCGGAACTTGTCCTTGAAGCGCATGTGTTCGAGGACGAGGTAAAGCTCCAGGCGTTCCAACTCCTCCGCGAGCGTGGTGGTATCGCTTTGACTTGCGTCCAGGTTCTTGCGGATCAGCTTGGCGAAGCTGGTGAGGTAGCGGTTGGCGGCCGTGCGGTCCTGCCGGTTGATGTAGTACTGGATGCTGTTGAGGGCGTTGAAGATGAAGTGCCGGTTCATATTGGCGTTGAGCGCCTGCTGTTCCAGTTGGAGCATGCGGGACCGCAGCATGAGCTGGCGGGTGCGTTCGTGCCTTCTCCGGCTCACCGAACGGTAACGGTGTATACCGAACGCCGATCCGGCCAGCACGAGCCCACCGAGGGTGAAGGCCCACCAGGTGAGCCACCAGGGAGGCGCGATGTGGAAGCTGAAGGTGGCCGGGTCGCTCCAGCGTCCGTTCCGCCCACGGGCGATGACCATGAAGGTGTATTCGCCCTGCCGCAGGTTGCTGTAGCTGGCGAACCGGGCATCGGTCACGGGCAACCAGTCCTGGTCCTGGCCCACCAGCATGTACCGGTACCGCACACGTTCGGGGGCCGACAGGCTGATGCCGGTATAGTCGAAGGTCAGGTAGTTCCGACGGTAGGCCAGCCTCAGCCCCAGCGGAAGCCCGGTCCGTGGGTCGATGCCGTCGCTGCGTCCCTTCCAGTCGCTTTCCTGCAGAAAGGAGCGTACACCGGTGATGAGCAGGCGGGGCGGGGTCTCCGAACTGCTGTCCGTCCATCGGGCCGGGTCGTGGAACACCACACCTCCCGAGGTCCCGAAGAAAAGCCGACCGCGCTGGTCCACGAACGAGGCGTTCAGGTTGCACTCCAGGCTTCCCATGCCATCGCTGATCCCGGCCCGTTCGGGTGCGTGGTCGCCTGCCAACAGGCCCTCGGGACGGATGCGGTAGATCCCGTTGTTGGTGCCGGCCCAGAGGTGACCCTCGGGCGTGGCGGTCAGGAAGTTGATGTAGTTGGACCCGAAATCCGAGCCCAGGCGGTGGTTGCGCACGCTATCCCCGTCCAGGCATATCAAGCCATTGCTGGTGCCGGCCCAGATCCTTCCCCGGGTATCGGGCAGCACGCAGAATACGGTGTTGTCCCCGAGCCCCTGGGCCATGCTCCACTTCCGGAAGGTGCGGCCATCGTAGCGCACCAATCCGGCGTCGGTGCCGCACCAGAGCGAGCCCTTTTCGTCGAACGCCAGTCCACGTACCGAACGGCCCGGTCCTTCAGCCTCGCCATTGAACGACAGGAGCGAGCCATCAGGGCGCAGGGCGGTGAGTCCGTCACGCGTGCCAGCCCAAAGGGTGCCATCCGGCCCTTCGGCCAGCGAGAGCACGCGCTGCCCCAATAGCGCGGTCGCCTCCTCCGGGATGGACACGATGCCTTGTTCCATGCTGCACAGCCCGTCGCTGGTCCCGAACCAGAGCCTGCCCGATCGGTCCCGCAAGCCGCACCAGACCGTGTTGTTGCGCAGTCCTTCGAAGGTGGTCACCTGGGCCATACCGTCCATCCGGCAGATGCCGCTGCCATAGGTGCCCATCCAGACATCGCCCAGCTCGTCCTCCACGAAGCACATCACCTGGTCCGAGCACAGGCCGTCCTTCACGGTGAAGGTGACAAAGCGGTCGCCCGCATAGCGCAGGGCCCCGGCACCATCGGTGCCCAGCCAGAGGTTCCCTTCCCCGTCCTCGAACGCGCACCAGATGTTGTCGTTGGGCATGCCTTGATGCACGGTGAAGGCACGCATGTGCCGCTCTTCACCCGGAACGATGAGGTTCACGCCGAACTTGGTGCTCACCCAGACCTTGCCGTCCTGCCCCACCAGCACATGACGCACGTTGTTCTGCAGCAGCCCGTCACGCTCTCCCCAGTTCAATTGTGCACCACCAGGCTTCAACCTGTAAAGGCCGTCGCCGAAGGTCCCGATCCACCAGCTTCCGTCACTTCCCAAGGCAAGGCTGCTGATGCTGCGTGGACGCTCGTCCCCCAGGACCACCGGCCTGCATGAGCCATTCTGCCAATGGAGCAGCCCGTTCCGCCCGCCGATCAACAGGCCGTCATCTGGCAGGGCCAGCAGGGTCCGCACCTGATCCGCCGTGTCGGCCGGGAATCCGGGCAGCGGCACGAACGCTTCCCCGTCCTGCAGCAGAACACCGCCACCGGCCGTGCCTGCGACCAGGGCACCTTGAGGGCCGATCACCAGGCTGTTCACCCGCGCGTTGGAAGTGGAGGAGGGAAGCTCCACCACCTGGATCCGTCCTCCCTCATGGTGCACCAGCTTCCCGCCGGTACCCATCCAGAGGCTGCCATCGGGCATCGCGCACAAGGCGTTCACCTGGGCGTCCGGCAGGCCTTCCTGCAGGGCGTAGTTGTCGAACACGACGCCATCGAAACGGCTGGCGCCACCCAGGGTGCCGAACCAGAGGTGACCGCTGGCGTCCTGGGTCATGCAGCGTACCTGGCTCTGGGCCAGTCCGTCCTCCGGGGTATGCCGAAGGAACACGTACTGCTGGGCCGATCCCGAATGGATCGAGAACAGCAGCGACAGAACGATAGGAGCCCGGTACACGATCCGGCTCAGAAGGTGTTGATCATGGCCAGGAACTCCGGAAGGCGTCGGCGGGAAACGGGGACCATGGCGCCGGTGTCCAGCACGGCCATGTTGCCCTCCGACCGGCTGAACCCGGTCAGGTGCTCCAGGTTCACGATGTACGATTTGTGCACGCGATAGAAGCGCCGGGGGTCGAGGTTGGTCTCGAACACGCGGATGTGCTTGCTGCTCACCAGGCGCTTGCCGTCGGTCAGGTGGATGGTGGTGTAGCTGTCGCTTGCCTCGAGGTAGAGGATCTCGTCCTGCTTCAACAATTGGAGGCCATCCCGACCGGGCACGGCCACGCGGGAGCTGAGAGGAGAGGCGGGGTCGTTCACCAGGGCCTCCACACGCCGACCTTGTTCCGCCAGCTCGTCGGGTTCGCCAAGCAACCGGGCGATCTTGCCCACGGCGCGCTGCAGGTCGTCCGGGTCGATGGGCTTCTCGAGGTAGTCGAGCGCGTTCTCCTTGAAGGCCTGCAACGCGTATTCGTCGTAGGCGGTGGTGAACACGACCGGCAGTTCCAAGCCTCCGAGTGAGCGCAGCAACTGGAAACCGTCCTCACCGGGCATCTTGATGTCCAGGAACAAGGCCTGGGGCCGGTCGCTGGCGATGCGTTCACGCGCCTCCTCGGCGCTGCCCGCCTGCCCCACGATGTCCACTTCCGGACAGTGTTCCTCCAGCATCAACTGGAGGTTCTCGCGGGCATCGGGTTCGTCGTCTACGATGAGTGCGCGGATGGGCATGGCAAAGGGGATTTCCACCAAGCTACCGGATGCCGGAAGCCTGTGCAGCCCCGCCGCCTGAAAGGTGGGGCTGATCGAGCGGGTGGTGCCGTCCCGGCATGCGAACGGTCAGGACCGCACGGCGGCCATGAAGTCCTCCACCCGGTTCCGTGCGATGGGCACCCGGGCACCGTCCTCCATGAGGGCCCAATGACCGTCCTCACGCAGGTATTCCTTCAACCCGTCCAGGTTGATCACGTGTGAGCGATGCACGCGCAGAAAGCGGTCTGCGGCCAGCAGTTCCTCGTACACCTTCAGGGTGCGTGTGTCCAGGTAGCGGCTGCCGTCGCGGAAATGGATCACCGTGCAGTTGCCGTCGGCCTCCAGGTGGCTGATCTCGCGTGGATCGAACAGCTTGAACCCACGCGCGTGGTCCACGGCCAGCCGTTGTCCCTGGTCGCGTACGGTGTGCACCGCCTTGCCCAGGTCCTCCCGGTACCTGTCCCGTTCATCCTCCCGGCCTCGAAAGAGCCGCACCCGGTCCAGGGCCCGGTCCACGGACAGGCGCAGTTCGTCCGGATCGATCGGTTTCAGGATGTAGTCCACCGCGTTGGCATGGAAGGCTTGCACGGCGTAGTCCTTGAACGCGGTGACGAAAACCACCAGGAAGCGCGGGCGGGGAAGGCTCGCGAGCAGGTCCAGCCCTTCGGTACCTGAAGGCATGCGGATGTCCAGGAACACCAGTTCGGGGTCCAGCTCCTCGATCAGGCGGCGGGCGGAGGATGCGCCATCCGCCATGCCTGACACGTTCACCTCGGGGCAGAGGTCCTCCAACATGAAGCGCAGGTTCTCCCGGGCCGGTTCCTCATCGTCCACGATCAATGCCCGGATGCGTTCGTTGGCCATACCGGACGAAAGTAGGGAGGCGAAGGCAGCCATCCGGCCGTTCCTGCCCCGCGCGTTGCCGTTGCTCGTGCGGGCCTTTCACCGGGCACGTCGAGCAGGTAGTTTGGGGTTGCGAGAACGAATACCCCTTGTTGCCATGAACATCCTTCAACACTTCCAGCAGCGCGAGGACGGCCTGTGGATCTTCAACGATCTGGGCTGCTGATCCCCATTCCCGCGCAACCCCGGAGCCGGACGTGCCGTACAACGGACCGTTCGGCTTCGGCACATGGACCAGACCCATCGCCCGCACGAGATCCGCATCCGCATCGACCAGCTGGAGAAGCTGTTGATGTTCGATTACGACCCGGCACACGAGGATGCCCTCTATGACATCCTCGACCCGGAGGGCAGGATCGTCAAGACCGGGGATGTCAGCGGTCCGGTGACGCGCGTGCGCATCACCGACCTGCAAGGCGGCGACTACGTGCTCATGGTGCTTGACGGCGATTCCTCCACCGAGCTCCCCATCCACCTGCGACGCGCCAGCTGATGCACACCACCACGTCAGAACCCATCGTTCCTGTCTATCGGGCGCTTTCCATCGCTGGCAACGTCCTGGACCGCGATGAACTGGGGCGCGTGTACCACACCACCGTGAGCGACACCACCCTGGAGGTGGACGTGGAGGTGGTGTTCGAGGTGCGCTAGTCCTACCGACCGTTCTCTTTTCCGGAACGACCGCTCCCCGCTATGCGCGTTGCGGGAGCGACGGGCATCCGTACGTTCAGGTCACGCTGGATCCAGCGCGTCACTGAACGATCACCAACCATGGAACGAATGCTCGAACGGATACTCCTGATCACGACCAGTACCATCGCTTTTTCCGGACAGCTCGCTGCACAGGCTTACGCCGAGCTGGACATCAATGACATCAAGGCCCGCTTCTATTCCCACGGCCTGATCGGGGCCGACCTGGGCCTGGGCGATCCCCGGTTCGAGGTGCCTGCCGGACAGGGGATACACGCCCTGTACTCCGCCGGCCTGTGGATGGGGGGGCTCTCCCCGGACAACCAGCTCCATGTGGCAGCTGCCAGGTTCGAAGGCATCGTGGACGGGGACTACTGGCCGGGTCCGCTTGACAGCCTGGCGGGGATCACCGCGCTGGAGTCCCAGAACTACGACCAGGTGTGGGTGGTGGATCGGGCGGACATCCTCGCCCATCGCGCCTACTTCGATTGCCTGAACGACCCGAATTGTGATGAGTCTGTCCTCTATCCGGGAGGATACACGATCCCCTCCGTGTTCCTGGACTGGCCGGCCATGGGCGATGTCACCATCGGACAGGCGATGTACCTGGCCCCGTTCATCGACTACGATGGCGACGGGTACTATGATCCGGCGAACGGTGATCATCCCTGCATCGCCGGTGATCGGGCCCTGTACTTCATCTTCAACGATGCCAAGGCCCACGCGCTGACCAGTGGTCTGCCGCTGGGGGTGGAGGTCCATGGCATGGCCTACGCGTTCGGTTCCGGATCGGCAGCGCTGCAGCAGACCCTGTTCCTGCACTACCGGGTCATCAATCGGAGCTCGACCCCGTATTCGGACATGCGGATCGGCCTTTACTCCGACCTGGACCTGGGCAACGGCATGGACGACTTCGTGGGCACGGATGTGGCCCGCAACCTGGTCTATGTGCTCAACGGCGATGCCAACGACGAGGATGGCTTCACACCAGGTTATGGCGGTCAGCCGCCCGCGTTCGGCATTGTGCAACTGAGCGGAGGGCTGTTGCCGGCAACGGGTGCGGATGAGCCGGCGGACAACAACATGCCGGCCTTCAATGGCTACGGTTTCGGCGATGGGCTGGTGGACAACGAGCGCTCAGGCTTGAGCGTGACACGTGCGTTCGGGAACGGGTTCGGACCCACGGGTGAGCCCACCACCGCTCCTCAGTACCACTACCAGTTGGAAGGGCACTTCAACGACGGCACGTCCCAGCTTTACGGAGGCACGGGACATATCTCCAGCTCAGGTGCCGACCCGAACACCCCGTCTCTGTTCATCTATCCCGACACGAGCGACCCCTTCGGTGCGGGAACGAACGGCGTGGCACAAGCTCCCTGGAGCGAGGCCAGTGCCGTGAACCAGCCGGGCGACCGCCGGATCCTGACCTCCCAGGGGCCCTTCGACATGGTGCCCGGCTGGCATGGACAACTGCACTATGCCTTTGTCTTCGCCCGGGCTTCCTCAGGCGGTCCCCAGGCCAGCGTGGCAGCATTGCAGCAACGCGTGGACAGCGTGCAGGCGTTCTTCGAACTGGAGCTTCGTTCGGACGGTTTCGAGGAGGATCCCTGGTGCGTGTCGGACTTCTCCCTCGGCCTGGGTGCCATGCCAGCGATGAGTGAGTTGGCGGTCTGGCCCAATCCGACGGAAGCGCAGCTGTTCCTGACCGTACCGGCTGATACACGGATCCAGGAACTGCTGGTGCATGACGCCGCGGGAAGGACCGTCATCCAGCGCGGCATGGTGGATCCCTCAGGGGGCCTGGACGTCTCTTCCCTGGCCCAGGGGCACTATGTGCTGCTCCTGCGCACGGATCGGGGACTGGCCCGGGCCCGCTTCGTCCGGCGCTAGACGGAACGCGCACCATGCAACGAGCCCGGACCAGCCATGGTCCGGGCTCGTTGTGTCAGGACAGGGCGGTCAGGCCTCGACCTCCTTTCGCACGGCGGCCATCAGTTCCTCCACGGCCTCGGCCTCCACCGGGATGTCCTTGAACAGATCGTCCTGGCCGTCCTTGGTCACCAGCACATCATTCTCCAGGCGGATGCCCAGGTTCTCCTCCCGGATGTAGATGCCCGGTTCCACGGTGAACACCATGCCTTCGTCGATCGGCTCGGTCCACAGACCCACGTCGTGCACGTCCAGTCCGATGAAATGGCTGGTGCCATGCATGAAGTACTTCTTGTAAAGCGGCCGTTCGGGGTCCTGCTTGGCCACGTCGTGCTTGTCCAGCAAACCCAGGCCGATCAGTTCGCTCTCCATCAGTTTGCCCACCTCCTTGTGGTAGTCGGCGAGCATGGTGCCGGGGCGCAGCAGTTTGGTGGCCTCGTTCTTCACGCGGAGCACGGCGTTGTACACGGCGCGCTGGCGGTCCGTGAAGCGGCCGTTCACCGGCAGGCAGCGGGTCATGTCGCTTGCGTAGCCCCCGTATTCGCAGCCGAAGTCCATCAGGATCACGTCACCGTCCTTGCAGGCCTGGTCGTTGTCGATGTAGTGAAGCACGCAGGCGCTGAAGCCGCTCGCGATGATGGGCGTATAGGCATGCCCTCGGGAGCCGTTCCAGATGAACTCATGGGTGATCTCGGCCTCCACGGCATACTCCATCACTCCGGGCTTCAGGAAGCGGCACACCCGTTCGAAGGCCTTGCCGGTGATGGCGATGGCGCGGCGCATCTGCTCCACCTCCTCGGCGGTCTTCCGACTGCGCACCCGGTGCATGATGGGTGCGCTCCGCCTCACCTCGTGCAGAGGGAACTGCCGGCGCACGGCCGCGTTCATGCGGTCGGTGCGGGTCTCCACCTCGTTGCTCTGGCGCAGGTGCTCGTTGCTGTTCAGGTACAGCATGGCCGCCTGGGGCACCAGCCGCTTCAGCGTGGCCTCGTAGGCGCTGGTCCACTGCACGTTGGCGATGCCGCTGAGTTCCCGCGCCTCCTCCTGGCTGAACTTATGGCCCTCCCAGATGGCGATCTCCGGGCTGGTCTCCCGCACGAACAGGATCTCGCGGTCCTTCGGGTCCAGCGCATCGGGGAACAGCAGGAGGATCGTCTCCTCCTGGTCGATGCCGCACAGGTACAGGATGTCCGTGGCCTGCTTGAAGGGCATGGTGCCATCGGCACTGGTGGGCATGATGTCGTTGCTGTGGAACAGGGCCAGACCGCCCTTGTCCAGGTGCCTGCGGAAACGGGCCCGGTGCTCGATGTAGGTGCTTGCGGAGAGCGGCGTGTATCGCATGGTGCTAAGGTAGGACGCCAACACGCCCCCGCCCGGATGCTTGCGTTTGCCCCGAACCGGGCGTCGGTTACTTTTGTTGCCCACATGACCGCGCGTGGTGCGCGGCGTTCCCCACCCATGGCACGATCCGCACTCCTCGGTTCCTCCCTCGCGAAGAAGTACTGGATGGCCCTGACGGGCCTTTTCCTTTGCGTCTTCCTGATCGCCCACCTGGCCGGCAACCTCCAGTTGCTGGACATGAGCCCGGAGGGCCGGCTGAAGTTCAACGCCTACGCGAAGTTCATGACCACCTTCCCCCTGGTGAAGGCGGTGAGCTACCTGCTGTACTTCAGCATCCTGTTCCACGCCTTCGACGGCCTGTTGCTGGCCACCCAGAACCGGAAGGCCCGTCCGGTGCGCTACGCCTACGAGAAGGCCGGGGCCAACAGCACTTGGTACAGCCGCCGGATGGCCCTCCTGGGCACGTTGGTGCTGGTGTTCCTCATCATCCACATGCGCAGCTTCTGGTACGAGATGCATTGGGGCGCCATCGGGGTGGATGCCGACGGGAACAAGGACCTGTTCGCCGTGGTGGAGGCCGCCTTCGGGAAGGCCTGGTACGTGGGGCTGTACGTGGTGATGATGGGCGTGCTCGCCTTCCACCTGATGCACGGCTTCCAGAGCGCGTTCCAGTCGCTGGGGCTCAACCACCCGCGCTACATGCCCCTGGTGAAGAACGTGGGCGTGTTCTTCGCCGTGGTGGTGCCCGTGCTCTTCGCCCTGATCCCCGTGTGGATGTTCTTCTTCAACGCCTGACCGGAAGATGACCAAGCTCGACAGCAAGATCCCCGACGGCCCGCTGGAACGCAAGTGGACCACCCACAAGAACAGCATCCGGGTGGTGAACCCGGCCAACAAGCGGCGCATCGACGTCATCGTGGTCGGCACCGGTCTCGCCGGGGCTTCCGCGGCCGCCTCCCTGGCGGAGCTGGGCTACAACGTGAAGGCCTTCTGCTTCCAGGACAGCGCGCGCCGTGCCCACAGCATCGCCGCGCAGGGGGGCATCAACGCCGCCAAGAACTACCAGAACGACGGGGACAGCACCTACCGCCTGTTCTACGACACCATCAAGGGGGGTGACTACCGCGCCCGCGAAGGGAACGTATATCGCCTGGCCGAGGTCAGCGCCAACATCATCGACCAGTGCGTGGCCCAGGGCGTGCCCTTCGCCCGCGACTACGGCGGACTGCTGGACAACCGCTCCTTCGGCGGGGTGCTGGTCAGCCGCACCTTCTACGCCCGCGGCCAGACCGGACAGCAGCTGCTGCTCGGGGCTTACAGCGCCCTGAACCGCCAGGTGGGCAAGGGCAAGGTGAAGATGTATTCCCGCCACGAGATGCTGGACGTCGTGCTCGTGGACGGCAAGGCCCGGGGCATCATCGCGCGCGACCTCGTGACCGGCGAGATCGAACGGCATGGCGCCCATGCGGTGCTGCTCTGCACGGGGGGCTACGGCAACGTGTTCTTCCTGAGCACCAACGCCATGGGCAGCAACGTCACCGCCGCGTGGAAGGCCCACAAGCGCGGGGCCTTCATGGCGAACCCCTGCTACACGCAGATCCACCCCACCTGCATCCCGGTCAGCGGCGAGCACCAGAGCAAGCTCACGCTCATGTCCGAGTCGCTCCGGAACGACGGCCGCATCTGGGTGCCCAAGAAGCAGGAGGACGCCGAGGCCATCCGCGCAGGCCGCAAGAAGGGCGTGGACATCCCCGAGGAGGACCGCGACTACTACCTGGAGCGGAGGTACCCCAGCTTCGGCAACTTGGTGCCCCGCGATGTGGCCAGCCGCGCCGCCAAGGAGCGCTGTGATGCCGGCTTCGGAGTGAACAAGACCGGCGAGGCGGTCTACCTCGACTTCTCCTCGGCCATCGAGCGCTACGGGAAGGTGGAGGCCAACGTGCGAAAGCTGGAGAACGCCTCGAAGGAAGAGGTGATCCGGCTCGGCAAGGAAGTGGTGTCGGCCAAGTACGGCAACCTCTTCGACATGTACGCCAACATCGCCGGGGAGAACCCCTACGAGCAGCCGATGAAGATCTACCCGGCCGTGCACTATACCATGGGCGGCCTGTGGGTGGACTATAACCTGCAGACCACCGTGCCCGGCCTGTACGCCTTGGGCGAGGCCAACTTCAGCGACCACGGGGCCAACCGCCTCGGCGCCTCCGCCCTCATGCAGGGCCTGGCCGACGGCTACTTCGTGATCCCCTACACCGTGGGCGATTACCTGGCCGATGACATCCGCACCGGGCCGATCGACACCGACCGGCAGGAGTTCGCGGATGCGGAACGGAACGTGCGCGAACGGCTCACGAACCTGGTCTCCATCCAGGGTAGGACCCCGGTGGACGAGTTCCACAAGCGCCTGGGCAAGGTGATGTGGGACAAGTGCGGCATGGCCCGCAACTCCGAAGGGCTGAAGCAGGCCATCCAGGAGATCCGGCAGATCCGCGAGGAATTCTGGAAGGACGTGCGCGTGACGGGTACCGCCGAAGGCTTCAATCAGGAACTGGAGAAGGCCGGCCGCGTGGCCGACTTCCTGGAGCTGGGTGAGCTGATGTGCAAGGACGCCCTTGATCGCAATGAGAGTTGCGGCGGCCATTTCCGGGAGGAGTTCCAGACCGAGGACGGCGAGGCACTGCGCGACGACGACCAGTACACCTATGCAGCAGCCTGGGAATGGACCGGCGATCCCGGCCAGTCCAACCTGCACAAGGAGGACCTGGACTTCCAGTTCGTGAAGCCCACGCAGCGGAGCTACAAGTGATGACCACCGCAGCCACCATGACCGCCGAACGGCCTGCCTACCTCGCCCTGCGCGAGCCGGGTTGGGCCTTGCTGAGCGGTCATGGACTGGAGGTCGGTGCCTTGCACGAACCGGCGCCCCTGCCGGTGGCGTGCACGGTGGAGTACGTGGACGCCATTTCCCGGGAGGAGGCCGCCCGGCTGTTCCCGGAGATCGAGGCGGAGCGGCTGGTGGAGCCCACCCACCTGCGCGACCTTGACCGTCAGGGTCTGGAGGGACTCCAGGACGACCACTACGATTTCGTCGTGCTTTCGCACGTCATCGAACATGTCGCCGATCCCATCCGGGTGTTGGGAGAGGTGTTCCGGGTGCTGAAGCCCGGTGGTGCGGCGGTGATCGCGGCCCCTGATCGGCACTACACGTTCGACCGGCGGCGGGGGAACACCCCCTTCGGCCAGCTGCTCGACCAGCATCGGCGGGGGGTCACCACGGTGAGCGATGAGCAGTACATCGACCTGATCGCGGCCGTGCATCCGCAGGTGATGCGGGAGGGCTCCGCCGCGCTGGACCGGGCGCTGACGGACATGCGCAGGCGCCGGGAGCATGCGCACGTCTGGGATTCGGACGCCTTCGAGGATTTCCTCCAACGGGCCATGGCCCACCTGGGGGTGAACGCGGACCTGCTCCACCGGAGCGTGGGCCGGGAGAACGCCCTGGAGCACTTCTCCGTGTGGCGCAAACAAGCTGTGAACGGCCGGGAGCTGGCCGCCTAACGAACGACCATGAAGCTGACACTCAAGATCTGGCGACAGAGCGGCCCCAACGACAAGGGGCGCATGGAGACCTACCCGATCGATGGCATCGAGGAGGACATGAGCTTCCTGGAGATGATCGACGTGCTGAACCTGAAGCTCGTACGCGAGGGCAAGGACCCCGTCGCCTTCGACCACGACTGCCGCGAGGGCATCTGTGGCAGCTGCAGCATGTTCATCAATGGCCAGGCGCACGGCCCGGGCCGCGGCATCACCACCTGCCAGCTGCACATGCGTCGCTTCAAGGACGGGGACACCATCCACATCGAGCCCTGGCGTTCGGCGGCCTTCCCCGTGATCAAGGACCTGGTGGTGGACCGCAGCGCCTTCGACCGCATCCAAGCCGCGGGTGGCTTCATCAGCGTGAACACCAGCGGCAACCTGGTGGACGGCAACGCCACCCCGATCCCCAAGGATGATGCCGACGAGGCCTTCGACGCCGCCACCTGCATCGGCTGCGGCGCCTGCGTGGCCACCTGTACCAACGGCAGCGCCATGCTGTTCGTGGCCGCCAAGGTGAGCCAGTTCGCCCTGCTGCCCCAAGGCCGGCCCGAGGCGAAGCACCGCGTGCTGAACATGGTGGAGCAGATGGACAAGGAGGGTTTCGGCAATTGCAGCAACACCGGGGCCTGTGAGATCGAATGCCCCAAGGAGATCAGCCTGGAGCACATCGCCCGCATGAACCGCGAGTACCTGGCGGCGAGCGTGACGAAGGAGTGATCGCTGCTGACCGATGTCGCAGCACTTGGCTTCCAAGCTTCCCCACGTCGGCACCACCATCTTCGCGGTGATGAGCCGCCTGGCCAACGAGGTCGGCGCCATCAACCTCGGGCAGGGCTTCCCGGATTTTCCGATCGACCCTGAGCTGGCGGACCGTGTGCATGCCGCCATGCGTGCCGGGCACAACCAGTACGCGCCCATGCCGGGGCTACCCGCCCTGCTGCAGGCGCTGGCCGACAAGGTGGAACGGCTTTACCAAGTGAAGTACGATCCGGCCACCGAGATCACCGTCACGGCCGGTGGCACCCAGGCCATCTTCACGGCCATCGCCGCGGTGGTGCATGCCGGCGACGAGGTGATCATCGTGGACCCGGCCTACGACTGCTACGCGCCTGCGGTGCAGCTCTTCGGGGGAGTGCCGGTGCACGTGCGGCTGGCGGGTGACATGCGCTTCGATGCGGAGGCCGTTCGCAAGGCCATCACCCCACGCACGCGGCTGCTGGTGATCAACACCCCGCACAATCCGGCCGGGACCATCCTGCGGGAGGCCGACATGCTGGCCATTGCCGACCTGCTCGAGGGCACGGACATCCTGTTGCTCAGCGATGAGGTGTACGAGCACATCGTGTTCGACGGTGAGCCCCATGCCTCGGCCATGCGCTACGAGGCCCTGCGGTCGCGGGCATTCGTGGTGTTCAGCTTCGGCAAGGTGTTCCACGCCACCGGATGGAAGATGGGCTACGTGCTTGCCCCGGAAGCCCTGATGGCGGAATTCCGCAAGGTGCATCAGTTCAACGTGTTCAGCGTGAACACGCCCATGCAGCATGCATTGGCCGGCTACTTGCGGGATCCCTCGCATTACGAGGCGGTTTCCCCGATGTACCAGGCCAAGCGCGACCGCTTCCAGGCCGGACTGGCCCGCACCCGCTTCCGGCCGATCGCCTGCGAGGGTAGCTATTTCCAGGTGGCCGACTACGGGGCCATCCGGGATGTGCCTGATCGTGGGTTCTGCGAATGGCTGGCCCGGGAACATGGCGTGGCCGCCATTCCATTGTCGCCCTTCTACCAGGACCCGCCGGAAGGGCAGCGGCTCGTGCGCTTCTGCTTCGCCAAGGAGGACGCTACCTTGGATGCCGCCATCGAACGGCTATGCGCGATCTGAGGGTCACCCTGGTGCAGTCCGACCTCCGGTGGGAGGATGCGGAGGCCAACCGCGCGCACTTCACCCGGCAACTTGATGGGCTTCAAGGAAGTACGGACCTGGTCGTGCTGCCCGAGATGTTCACCACCGGCTTCAGCATGCGCAGTGCGGAACTGGCCGAGAACATGGACGGTCCCGCGATGGCCTGGATGCGGAGGCAGGCAGCCGCCCTGGACGCAGCGTTGTACGGCAGCGTGATCATCGAGGAGCATGGCAAGTACTTAAACCGGGGCCTCTTTGTGAAGCCCGGGGAAGAAGTGACCGTGTACGACAAGCGCCACCTGTTCCGCTTCGCCAATGAGACCGACCACTTCAGTCCGGGGAAGGACAGGGTGGTGGCGGAATGGCGGGGCTGGCGGATCCTCCTCCAGATCTGTTTCGACCTGCGCTTTCCCGTGTTCAGCCGGAACCGGAACGACTACGACCTGGCGCTGTACGTGGCCAACTGGCCGGAGGCCCGGCGTTCACCCTGGAGCAAGCTGCTGCTGGCCCGTGCCATCGAGAACCAGTGCTACGTCGCTGGCGTGAACCGGGTCGGTATCGATGGCAAGGGCAACACCTACACCGGCGATTCCGTGCTGGTGGACCCCAGGGGTGAGGTGGCGGCTTCAGTGACCCCTGGAGAGGAGGGTCTGACGACGCACACGCTGGACCGCCAGGCCTTGGAGGACTTCCGGGAGAAATTCCCTGTGGCGCGCGAAGCCGACGACTTCGAGCTGCCTGGTTGAAGGGTGCCTCACCGCAGCACCTGCACGTGGCCCATCTCCTCACGCATGGGTCCCAGCTGCCCTTGGGCGTCGGTGAAGAATCGGTAGGACATCTTCCAGATGTAGGTGTCGTTCTTCACGAACTCACCGCCTACGCGACCGTCCCAGGCATCCCCCACCACGTTCGTCTGGAACACGATGCCGCCCCAGCGGTCGAAGACCTGCAGCTCGATCTCGGCCAGGTTGTTGCCCACCGGCATCCAGAAGTCGTTGGTGCCGTCGCCGTTCGGCGTGAAGGTATTGGGCACGAAGATGTTGGCGGGGCAGAATTCGTTCACCACCACCGAATCGGTCACACTGCAATCGAAGTCGTTGGTGATCTCCACGTAGAACCATCCATAGGCGCCGGCCAGGATGATCTGGGTGGTCTCCCCGGTGCTCCAGTCGAAGTCGCTGCCCGGGTTGCCCGCGTCCAGCACCACGTAGTGCGGCTCTTCGTCCAGGCAGGTGTAGAACTGCTGGGCCGCCATGCGTGCGGGAGAGGGGTTGAATTGGGCGGTGACGGCATCGCTGGTGGTGCAGGAGCCGTTGGCCACCTCCACGCTGTAGGTCCCGGCCTGGGTCACGTTGATGGTTCGGGTGTTCTGCCCGGAGCTCCAAGTGTAGGTGGCACCGGGATTGCCGGCATCGAGCACGAGCACATCGCCATCACAGAGCACGGTGTCCGGCCCCAAGTCCACCACGGGGTAGGGCACCAGGTCCACCACAGCATCGAAGGTGGCGCTGCATTGCTGGGGCGTGGTCACCGTGACCGTGTATGTGCCGCTGGCGTTCACCGCGATGGTCTGCGAGGTGGCGTTGGTGCTCCACAGGTAGCTGCCGCCGGGGTTCCCGGCATCCAACATGGCCGGCTGGTCCTCGCACACGGTCACGTCCATCAGCATGTCCACCGGCAATGGATGCAGGACCACGTCGATGGAATCCGTCGCGATGCAGGAGCCATTGTCCACCTCCACCCAGTACACGCCGCTCGTGGTGGCTGTGATGGTCTGTGAAGTGGCGTTGGTGCTCCACAGGTGCCCGAGGCCGGGGTTGCCGGCATCCAGCACGAGCGGTTGGCCGGCGCACAAGGCGGTGTCCGGACCGAGGTCCACAACGGGTTCAGGTACCAGCGTCACCGTGGCATCGAAGGTGTCCGAGCAGCCGGAAGGGTTCGTCACGGTCACGCTGTAGGTCCCGTCCGTGGTCGCGATGATCGTCTGTGTGGTGGCATTGGTGTTCCACAAGAAGGTGCTGCCCGGATTACCTGCGTCGAGCAGCGGCGGCTGGGTCGCGCAGGCGGTCACATCCACGAGCATGTCCACGGGCAGGGGCTGGAAGTCCACGGTCACCGTGTCGGAGTTCACGCAGCCTTGTGGGCTGGTGGCGGTGACCCAATAAGCCCCTGGCTGGTTCACCGTGATGGTGGGAGTGGTGGCGTTGGTGCTCCAAAGCAGGGTGTTGCCGGGGCTGTTGGCATCCAGAACAAGGGATGCGGTCCCGCATATCAGGGTATCTGCCCCAAGGTCCACCACGGGCAGCGGATGCACGGTCACGTTGAAGGTCTTGTAGGTCTGGCAGCCTTGCGGGTCGGTGATGGTCACCGTGTAGGCGCCCGAGGCATTCACCGTGATGGTCTGTGTGGTCTGGTTGGTGTTCCAGGAGTAGGTGGATCCGGGGAATCCGGCATCCAGGAGCAGGCTGTTGCCCTGGCAGGTCTGCAGCGCCACCGGGCTCACCAGCATGTCGAAGGCATCCGTCACGGTCACCGAGTCCGTCACTGAACAACCGTTCGCGTCGGTCACCACCACCACATAGGTCGCGGTGGTGTCGGCCATGATGGTGGGTGCAGCGATCGAGGCATTGTTCAGGAAACCGGCAGGTGACCAGCTGATCGTGAAGGGGGCAGGCACATTGTGCTGCACGCTCAACTGGAAGCCAAGCGTATTGCACAGGGTGGTGTCGGCCGGCAGCGTCAGGATGTAGGCGGTGGACACGGCGATGGTGATGCTGTCCTGCACGGTGCAGCCCGAAAGGGTGTCCACGAGCGTGGCGACATAGGTGGTGCTCGTGGTCGGCGAGGCCACAGGGTCGGGCTGGGTGGTACTGCTGAGCCCTGCACCGGTCCACGAAAGGATCGTGTTCGTGTTGCCCTGCACGGCGGCGTTCAGTTGGCTGGTCCCCCCCTGGCAGAGCTGCAGGTCGCTGGCCGTCACGTTCACCCCGATCAGCGTGCCCACGGTGATGGTCACGTCCTCCGTCGCGGTGCAGCCGCTCGCGTTCTCCGCGTTGACCGTATACGTCGTGGTGTTCGTGGGCGAGGCCACCGGGTCCGGCACGTTGGTGGCGCTCAGCGTGCCGTTGTTCGGTGTCCAGTTCCAGGTGATGCCGGAGCCCGAGCTGGCCATGGCCTCCAAGGGGATGCCGGCCGCATCGCACACGGTGGTATCGGGGGTCACGGTCAACGTGAAGGCGGGATCCACCGTCAGGTATACCGAATCGGTGTAGGTGCAGAGCGTGTTCGGGTCGGTCAGGGTCACCTGGACCCAGCCGCTGGTCGTGGTCGCCGCGGTGGTCTGTTGGGCGTTCGGCGTTCCAAGACCGGCTGTCGGGCTCCAGGCGTAGTTCAGGCCGCTGCCATCGTAGGTGGTGAGGTAGACCTCATCCAGCACCCAGTTGTCCTGCCCGGCTCCGCTATGGGCCAGCTGACGCCAGCGGAACAGGGTGGCGGGCGTGTGGGCAGCGGGCGGCACGGCCACGGTTACCGGCGTGAACAATGGGAACGACGCTTCATTGAGGGTCGAGAAGACCGTCCAGTTGCCGCCTCCATTGGTGGAGTATTCCAGCACCACGTCCTCACCCGGATCCGCATCGTCGCAGGGTGCCGTGCCGGTGGCGATCTTGAGGCTGAATCGCACCTGACCTCCATTGCTCAGGTCGAATGGGACCGTCCGGGCCGCTCGTTGCCCGTTCCCATCGAAGTACAACGCAGCCCCCGTCACCGACCCACAGGCATTGCCGATCGTGCCGTTCTGTACGTTGGCGAACACGGCTCCGGGCGTGGTGTCCAGGTGGTCAAGGGCCATGACGCGTTCCACGCGACCCTCGAGAACGACGGACTCTCCCAGGCAGAGCAGCGTGTCCTGGGCCACCGCTTCGAAGGAGGCCACCTCGCCCGGCGTCACCTGCACCAGGATGCTGTCGGTGATGCTCCCGCAGCCTGCGGTGCTGGTCACGGCCAGCTTGAACCAGGTGTCCGTGAAAGGCCAGGCCGTCGGATCGGGGGCCTGGGGGTCGCTCACGAGTCCGGCCGGGCTCCAGGCAAGCTCGTAGAAGGCGGGGTCGAGGGGCGGGTCCACGGCCAGTTGCACGGGGCTGAACTGGCAGATGCTCAGGTTGGGCAGGTCATTGGCCGATAGGGTGAGCGATGGCGGCACAGGTGCTCCGAGGATGAAGTCGAAGGTCTTCGGACAGCCGCTCACGGGGAGTTCCCCATGCACGGTAAGGGTGTCGCTTCCCACGGGGGTGAACGTGATGGACTGGCCCTGTGCGAGCACGGTGTTCGGGTCGCTGGCGAGCGTCCAGAACGCGTTGTCCAGTATGATCGGTGAGGAAAGCGACACCGGGCCTGAACTGCAGATCACGCTGTCGGGTTCAACCACTTCAGGAGCAAAGGATCCGAGCCCGAACAGATAGCTCTCTCCGGTCCCGGTACCATACACCTGGGCAATGAATCCGCTCGCCGAACTCAGCGTGTGCACACCAGGGCTCAGGCTCAATTGAGCAAAGGCCAGGTCCGGACAAGCGGGAAGAGCGGTGAATGAACCCTGGTTCACACCGAACCCGTCCAGTTGCAGGGTGGAGGTGGAAGTGCCCTCCATCAGGACGTTCACCCTTCGCTGACCGATCTGGGGGGATGTGGGGGTATGGAAGATCGCGTGCGTGGCCTTGCGGTCCACGGGTTGCAGCACCAGCATCGAGGGATCACCATCGCCTGCACAGTTGTAGCCTTCCATCAACTGGACGACGGAAATGGGACCGTTCGATACCACGCAAGTGGCGCTGGTGACATTGTTCAGTTCATGTCGGTCACCCGCGTTGAGCGCCACCGGTGCGGCACCATTGAAACTGACCGTCGTGTTGTTGAGCAGGGCCTGCACGCGCAAGGTGTAGCCCGTGGTGTTCGCCAACGGCAGGGCCACGAAGGAAGCGCCCCAGCGGTCGGTGGGGTAGAGCTGTTCGAACACATGATCGCATGCCGGACAACCGACCGGCACGTTCGCGCACATCGATCCGCTGAAGACGGCGAACGGCCGGCAATCACCACTCGCGGCGGTGCCGATGACGGTGGTCCCGGTGATGTCCAAGGTGGCCAGTGCCGACTGGACCTGATAGGTCTGCCCCTGATCCAGTTGGACCGTGAAGGGAACGCCTGCCGGATGGCCGCCGGCCGTGTTCACGCTGGGGGTGATCTCCACTTCCGTATCGTCGGCGGTGGAAACGATGAGCAGCTCGCTCTTGTAGAAGTCATTGAACCCGGGAAGCCCGAGGTAGCCTTCGGCCATGTACTGCGTGCCCAGGGCTTCGAACGGTAGAAGCAGGGTGCCGTCGGCGGTGAAGCTCTGCTGGCTGAGGGCCACCACGCTCACCGGGTCGTCCGCTGTGACCAGGACGCCCAGGTCATTGATCGTTTCCGATCCCGTGTGTTCGGCGGTGGCCGGAACGGTCACCGAGGTGAATCCACCGGCTGGAACGGAGAAGGCCTGGCTCCATCCGGTTCCGGGAATGCTCGCGGTGCCCGAGGTGGAAGTGGCCGAGGTGATCTGGAGCTTCAGGGTCTGGGCTCCATAGGCGTTCTGCATGAAGCCCGACCAGAAGACCGTTCCCTGCGTGTTGAGCGGGGTGCTCTGGGCACGGGTGCCTGTCACCAGGGCGAACAGGGCTCCGGCCAGCAGCAGGGCCCCATATGGGCGCTTGTATTCCATGCTTTCCACCGAAGAGCGTGGTGGATCGCGCCTTACTACGCAAGCCGTATGCCGAAAGTTGCCTTCTCCGGTCGTCGCCTCAGCGGACCACCGTGACGTGGCCCATCTCCTCGTACTCAGGCCCGAGGGTACCGTTCACGTCGACCATGAAGCGGTAGTTGAGCTTCCAGATGTACACGCCGTCCTGGACCGGGGAACCATTGGATTCGCCGTTCCAGAATGCAAAGGCGTTCTCGCCGGAATAGATCAGTTCACCCCACCGGTCGAAGATGCTGAGCTCCATGTCCACCAGGTTGTTGCCCATGGCGAAGAACAGGTCGTTCACGCCATCACCATCCGGGGTGAAGGTGTTGGGAACATACAGTGCACTGGGGCAGTATTCCCGGATCAGCACCTCGTCATCAATGGAGCACTCAAAAGGTGTGGTGATGGTCACCACATAGGTGCCATAGGCATCCGCCAGGGTCACCTGGGCGGTATCCCCATTGCTCCAGACGAAACTGCATTCCGGATTGCCTGCGTCCAGGGGCAGGTGATGCGGCGGCAGGTCGAAACAGGTGGTCAGTTCCTCCGAAAGCTGGGGGATCGGCAGCGGGTTGAAGACCACGTCCACTGAATCATAGGTGGTACAGTAGCCGTTGTACACGCTCACCCACACATCGGCGCTTTCGTAGAGCGTCACCGTCTGGGACGTGCTGCCATCCCACCACTGGAAGGTCTCACCCGGGTTGCCCGCGTCCAGCGTGATCTGTTCGGTATCGCACAGGGCCGTATCCGGTCCGAGGTCGACCACCGGGAATGGAATGAACGTGATCTGCACATCGGCGGAATCGATGCATATCGTGGGTGTGGTGACCACCACGGAGTAGACCCCGGAATTCACCATGACCTCGATGCTCTGTGTCGTCTCGTTCGTGCTCCAGACATAGCTGGATCCCGGGTTCCCGGCGTCCAGCACCACGGTGTCGCTCACGCACACGGTGGCGTCCGAGATCGGGATCACCGGCAGGGGATCGAACGTGACCAGGATCGAGTCGCGCTGGACGCAGGCATTGGCGTCGGTCACCACGACCGAATAGGTGCTGTCATTGGTCACCGTGATGGTCTGGGAGGTGGCCGCGTTGTTCCAGAGGTATTGCGCCCCGGGGTTTTCGGCATCCAGGATCCAGTTCTGGCCGATGCACAAGGAGGTGTCCGGACCCAGGTCCACGACCGGAAGCGGGTCCACGGTCACGTTGGTGGTGAACGTGGATTGGCAGGAGGAGAGCACGTCCAGCATGACCACGGAGTAGGCACCGGCCGAGAACACCGTGATGCTCTGGGTCGTGGCGCCCGTGCTCCAGGTATGGTCGGCATTCGGGAAGCCGGCGTCGATCACCACGGAGTCCCCGGCACAGATGGACGTGTCGGAGAAGAACGTCAGGGAGGAAAAGACCACCTCCACGTTCACGGTATCGAATGCCGAACATCCTTGCGGGTCCGTCACCTGGACCGCGTACTGGGCCGTGGTGTCAGCGGTCACCGTGGGGTTGGCCGTGTTCGCTCCGGCAAGGAATTGGGGAGGGGACCATTGGATGATCGCGTTCGGCACATTGTGCACGACCTGCAGGGGAAGACCGATGGATGAGCACAACGTGGTGTCCGCCGTGGTGGAGATCCCGTAAAGGCTGGTGACATCGACCAGAATGCTGTCGACCAGACTGCATTGCGTGATGGTATCGGTGACCGTCACGATGTAGTTCGTCGTGGTCACGGGATGCGCCCAGGAGGTCTGTGCGGTGGGTTGATCCACGGAACCTGCCGGAGTCCAGGAGAACACCAGGTCCGTGGCGCTGCCCGAGATCTGGGCATCCAGTTCGGTGGAGTCCCCAAGACAGAGGTTGTTCAGCGAGGAAGTGGCGGTGAGGCCCAGCAATTGGTTCACCGTGATCGTGACACTGTCCGTTTCCACACACCCGAATCCGGTGGTGACGGTCACGTTGTAGGTCGTTGTCACGTTCGGTGTGGCTACTGGATCCTGGAGGAAATCGGCGTTCAAGGTGGCCCCTGGGGTCCAAAGCCAGGTATGGTTGCTCCCCGAGCTGGGCACGGCATCCAATTGGATTCCCGCGATGTCGCAGATCGTGGTGTCCGGGGTCACATCAATGGAGAAGGGCAGGTCCACATCGATCCGCACGGAATCGGAATAGCTGCACCCGGTCTGGCCATCATCGAACGCGAGCACGAACCAGCCGGTACCGGTCGGATAGGCCATCGGGTCCTTGATCGCGGGGTCGGATACCTGTGCCGAGGGCGTCCAGGTGAACGTCAGGCCGGTATTGTCGACCACGGCGATCGCCACGTCCTCCAGGCTCCAGTTGTCCTCGCCGGCACCACCGTTGTTCAGCTGTCGCCAGCGGAACAGGGTGTTCGGGGTCATGGCCGGGGCGGGGATGGCCTCGGTGATGGTCGTGAAGGTGGGATAGAGGAATTCCCAGTACGTGTTCATCAGGGTCCAGGTCCCTCCGCCGTTCACCGAGTATTCCAGGACCACATCATCACCCGGATCCGCGTTCTCACACGGTGCCACCCCGTCGCCGATCTTCAGCACGAACTGGACCGATCCACCCGCACTGACGTCCAGGGCCACGGTGGTCGCCGAGCGCTGTCCGGCACCGTCGAAATAAAGGGCGTCACCAGTGATGGAGCCGCACGCCGTGCTGGTCGTACCGTTCTGCAGCGCTCCCCAGAGCGTTCCAGTACCGGCATTGAAATCGTCAGAGGCGATGATCTGCTGGATGACGGCGTCGAGCTGGGTGGAGTCACCAAGGCACAAGGCGACATCCTGGGCTTCAGCGTCAAAGGCCAGGACGTCACCTCCGACGACATCCACGAAGATGCTGTCATAGGCGACCGAACAGGAGTTCAAGGTGCTCACCTCCACGTAATACCAGGTATCGCTCGCGGGCGTGGCGATCGGGGTGGCACTGGTCGGGTCGTCCAAGGTGGCCGCTGGCGACCACGAGTAGTTGTAGGTGCTTGAGGGCGGGGTCACGTCCACGCCCAACTGGACCGGTGTGTAGGCGCAGACCTGGATGGACGCGGCCGGTTGCCCGTTGATCGTCGGATCGGTGAAGATGGGCGTGGTCAGTTCAATGCTGAACAGGTACTCGTCCGTGCACTGGCTGATGAACTGTTGCCC
>ERZ795053.1888-NODE-1888-length-26005-cov-22.063545_pt1 | contig 26005 bp, 15 predicted proteins | sample MGYA00375137_ERZ795053 | MGnify/ENA primary metagenome ERZ795053 (study PRJEB30182, sample SAMN05720284) | activated sludge metagenome | isolation source: Anaerobic digester | place: Hong Kong | collected 2014-12-17 ...
TGGTTTCATCAGTGCAGGAGTATGTTAAAATAAAAGAAGGGTTGGAAAATTCCATTCATTTTTGGCGGGAACGGGGAACTTCAACAGAAAATATGGTTACTTGAATGGGGAAAAATGATTGACTCGGGTACTTGCCTGAGAACGAGGTGTCCACAGAGGAGGGATGAGAAATGAAAAGAAAGGTTGTGTTGATTGCTTGGATTGTTTTCGCGATTGGCCTATTGTTGGCAAGCGACTTGGCTCCGGCAGTGGAGAGCGAAGCCCAGATTTCGGTGAATTTTTACCACAGTGATATTCCGAAGGGGATGGAACAAATCGCGAATACCTTTTTTTCGAATGTCAAGGATGAATTGAAAAGGGTCGGGTTTCAGGTCAACGACCGCAACGAAGCCTTTGACCAAGTGGTGGAAGCAATCCGGGATCAAGGCGTTATCACAAAAGAAACATTACTCGAGGAGAAGCTGGCTGGTTCTCCTTTCATGGTAAATGCAGGGGTGTATGAAGGGGAGAAGCCAAGTACCGTGTATTTCCAGTTGGAGTTCCACGAATTTTCAACCTACCATTTTAGCAAAGGGCTCTCTTCTCCCCGAGAAACCATTTCTTCAACAGTCGTTTCATTTATAAAGGAGTCCGTGGAAGCAATAGCGTGGCATATTCGGCTCCCCCTTCCGCGGAACCCCTCTGAAAAGAAGTTCCACATCAGTTGGAAATTCAAGGGAAAAGAATGGATTTGGATTCCCTCTGGGGAAAGACTCAAAATCGATGTGAATACCGATTTTCCTTACGTGTACCTCTTTAACGAATTGAACAGTGAAACGTTGACATGTGTAATGAAACTCAGTAACCGGGAGCTCCCCCCGGCGGATCATATAGCGGTGGATGGAGAGACTTTCACCGTTTCTTTCGCCTTTACTGATTTGAACGGAAAAGAAAGCAATGAGAAATTGGTTGCGATTGGAACGGACTACCCATTGGTGGAAGTAGAAAAGGTAAAGAGCTGGGAGGACCTAAAAGCCCGGTTGATAGGAAAACCTTTGGAAAAATGGCAAGTGGATTTCCTTTCCTACCAAGTGGGACCCGTTGACTAATGCAGCAATGCTGCGGAAAAGACGAAAACGAGTGGTATATTATTGTTGGAAGTTTTTCCATGAAGGAGGGTAAAACGGTGCGAAAAAAAATGGGTGTGACGGCCTGCTTTTTGTTTCTGCTCCTGGCTGCCAGCATCCTGTTTTGCCAGGAGGGAATCGTGGAAACACAAGCAACCGGATTTGGGGATATCGTCAACCAGCAGCTGGAATTGGCACGGGAAAAGGCGCTGGAGGACGCGCTTCGTCGTGCAGTGGAACAAGCAGCTGGCGCGTTGATTTCTTCGAGTACTCTCATGGAAAATGGGACGATCTTGGAGGATCGTATTTATAAAGGGGCTCGAGGGTTCGTACAGTCTTTCGAGATTTCCAAGGAAGGACCTCAAATTTTCCAAGTGGGGCCAAATGAAACCCAATCCTTGTACATGGTGGAAATACAGGCAAGGGTTGTTCAAACCTTTTTGGAGCAATCGCTGCAGCAAATCATCGCCGAAATCGGTGGCATTCGAACGCTGGTCTCCCTGGAAGGCAACGAGGTGTTCCGATCCGGAGTCATCTCCATGCTCCTGGAATCGGGCATTGATGTACTCGATCCGCAAGCCATGCAGGATTTGCAGGATCGAAACAAGGCGGTGATGGTCCGAAACTCGGAGGAAGAAGCCTGTGCGGCGGGATTGTGGTTTTTTTGTCGCTTCGTGTTACGGGGGCGCTGTGAGGAAAGTGTGGAAGAGCGTGTGGTCCGCGAGGTCCCACTGGTTGTTGCGGGGGTTTCCTTCACGATGGATTTGCTGGATGTGACCCAGGGAAGGGTTGTTCAGAGTTTTTCGGTGATGGAAAGTATGACAGCGGGGTCCTCCTTTTTTGCACTGGAAAAAGCGCTGGAGAAGGCGTTGGGAAGTTTGGGCGAAAAGGAAATCCCCCAGGTAATCCTCTCCTACCTTCCCAAAGCTTTGGAGGTGGACCTTGTGGCCATTGGCATTCCCGAAATGGGAGAAACGTTAGCGCAAATCCCTGGACTTTCGGGGTTGCAACCGGGAGAAACGATTGCAAGCCAGAGACGCTTTCACTTCCGGTACCAGGGGACCATTCCGGTTCTCGTCTTGCGCCTGGAGGAGTTCGGGCTGCACGTCCAAGCGGTCGGAAACACGTTGACGTGTTCTCCGTGGTTAGTGGAAGTTCGCCTCGAGGGGGTAACCTTTCAACAATTCTCGGAATTGTGCAGCCTCTGGGAAGTAGAGGGGGAGTATTCCTCGAGCGGTTCGGTCTTTTTCTTGGCAAGAAAAGCCAGGGAAATTTCCGAGGACCTGGTGGACTGGGGATTTTCGATCCTGGAGTACGATTCGGGGAAAGTCCTGGCAAGGAAATGACGAGGTAAGCAAGATTTCAAATAGCCAGGAGGGATTCAAATGAGGAAACGCAGAACGTGTATGGTCCTTTTTTTCCTGTCGTTGTTTTTTTCATCGTTGGTACTGGGTGGGATGCAGTTTATGGGAATAAACCTTTCCACGTATCCGCTCGTGGAAATCGAGTATTCCTCCGATGAGGGTCCCGCAGTAGCGATCACCGAGAATGGGGAGCAGCTTCCTTTCACACATTCGCAGCTTCCCACCGGGCAAAAAGCACCGGTAGACTTGTTGTTCTTGTTGGATACTTCTCCGGGAATCGAGGGAAGTATCGTGGACCTTTTGAACCAAATCCAGCTTTTTTCACGGCAGTTGGCCTTTGGCGGCGTGAACCTTCGCCTGGGGCTGGTCACCTTCGGCGCGGAAGTGGAAAACGTGTATTCTTTCGGGGAAAACGTGGAGGCATTCGAGTCCTGGCTCCGGGCTACACCTGTTCGAACCAGCGTTTCGGGTTCACCTTCTGCTGCACTGGATGCTCTGGTTCGCGGAGTTTCCCTGGGGTTTCGACCGGGTGCGAAGAAGGTCTTTGTTCTTGTTTCCAACTCCCCATTTCGCCAGGCTCTTGGCCAGGCGTATTCGGATACCCTTTCGGTGGCACAGGTTTCGTTAACCTTAATTGACCTCGGAGTTCAGCTTTTTTGCGTGGGGGGGTCCCAGGCCAATGAACTGGCAAACAAGGCCGGCGGGATGTATTTCGACTCCCAACGTCTTCCCTTTTCCTCGATCTTGTCAACCCTTTCGGGTTTTTTCACTTCTTCCTACACCGCCCAGTTCCGGGTCCCCAACCCCGGACCTTCCAAGATGCACCAGGTCACTCTTTTTGGTCAAAGGGAATGTACTTTTGAATTCCAATCCCCTGAACGGGTGCAGGTCACTGCGCGTTCCATTCAGGCGACGGGTATGGGTGTGGTCCCGGATCCATTCAGGGGTTCAACCCAAGGTTGGGTTCTTGCAAGGGAAGCTGCCATCTTAGATGCGCAACGCTTGCTTTTGGAATGCTCCCTTGGAGTGAAGATCCTTGCCAACAAAACGATGGAAGATTCGATTTTCACCGATCGTCGCGCGCAATCGGCGTTGAATGGATGGATCAGCGGAGCTTACGTGGACAGCGAATCCTACGATCCTGCCCAGGGGGTGTACCGTGTGTTGCTGCATGTGGATTTCCTTGGGGAGGCGGGGCTCATTCAACTGCTGAAAAATACCGAACAATACCAGGAGTCCATGGATTTTTCCATGGTCAATAACTTCGCGCTGTCAGCGCTTTCCAAGGGTTGGGTGCGCGCGGAGGGGTACGGGGCGATGCCTGTCGTGGATTCCCCCGGAAAAGCACTGGTGAAAGCTCGAAATGCCGCGATCCTCTCCGCCCAAGTCCGCTTGTTGGAAATCTTGCAGGGTGGGATGATCAGCTCGTCCGTTGAGGACCTTTCGCTCGCGCCGGGAGCTTCGTCCCTGATTTACTCGAAAATCGAAGGGTTGCTTAAAAATGCCACGATCTTGGAAGAAGGTCTTTTGGCGCAACCCGTGGGCATGTTGGACGGGCTGTACCGCGTGCAAATGGCAGTTCCACTCGATCCCCGATTCGGAGTGCAGGGAATCTTGCTCAACGAGGTGGGGGATCTTCCCGAGTTCCAGTTGGCACCGGAATACGTTGTTGGGGGAAACCCGGGGACCTCAGAGTACGATGGATTAGTGTTGAATGCGATGGACATGGGTTTTTCCCAGGAGTTGCTGCCCCGCATCCTGGATGAAGAAGGAAAAGTCATGTACTCGATCAAGGCGATCGGTCCAAGGGCTGAAAGCGTGATGGTCTTCTCTCCCACGTTTTTCGGAGCTTGCCAGTTGATTGGAGCGATCAATCCATTGGAGGTTAAGGTTTTGCGCGCGGAGGGACGTGACCTGTACGTTTCCATGGAGGACGCCGCGAAGATCTTGGAAGCTCTGAAGCAGTACAATTTCTTCCAAGATGGAAAAGTTGCCGTGGCGCTGGGAGGATAGACCATGCGACGGGTGATCCTGCTGTTGTTGTGCTTTCTCCCCTTATGGGTTTTTGCCGTAACCCTCTCCCAGAACGATCAAGAATTCATCTTGCGCTTGGATACCCCCATGCACAGCGGTGTAGTGCAAGATGTTTCGCTGTGTGCGGCGAAGAACCTTTTCCTAACTGTTTCGCGGGACAAAACCGCACGCCTTTGGTCGTTGCAAAACGGCGAGGCGTTGGGGGTGTTTCGCGTGCCGGTGGGCGAAGGGACGAAAGGTGAACTGTGGGCAGGCGTTCTTTCCGGGAATGGAGCATATGCTTTTGTTGCGGGGGACACGCCATTCCTTGATGGTTTCGGAGTTTTTACGTTTGCACTGGATTCCGGGGAACTTGCCGGGGTCATCGGCCCGCTGAATGCGCGAGTCGTTTCGCTGGCGCGTTCCCCCGATTCCGGTTGGCTGGCTATCGGGCTGGAAACGGGTGAGTTGCTGCTGTATTCTTTCGCCAGCATGCGTATCGAGACACGTATCAACGTGGGGATGGGACCTGTTGTTTCACCAGTGTTTTCCCCGGACGGTTCGTTGTTGGCTGCCGCCTGCTCCGGAGCGGGAATCGCATTGATGCAAAAAGAAGAAACGGGGTATTCCCTCGTGCAAAGCCAACCGTTACACAGCGGCGAACAACCGAGTTCCCTTTGTTTTGGGCCAGGGCAAACGTTGCTGGTGGGGTACTTGGATGGTACTTGGGTGGACATGTACTCCCTCAATCCAATGGAATGGATGGGCTTGGCACGGGTTCCAGAAGGGTCAAGGGGCTTTTTCTGGAGCCTTCAATGCGAAGAAGCCGCTTTTCCCGTGGTTGCTGCCGGGGAGTACGAGGATGCCATCCTCGGAAAAGGGGTACTGGTGTGGCAAAATTCGCTCGTGCAATCACCCGTGTTTGTGCCCATAGACAAGGTGGATGCCCGTTTTGCTTTTCCGCTGGATCCCAAACGCTTGGTAGTGGTAGATGACCGCCCTTCGTGGTGGGTGAAGCAATTTCCAGGAGACATCCAGGTACATGTTCCCTCCTCCATCCCGTTCATCCAGGAGAACACCGGGTTGCGGGTTTCCCCAGATGGATTCCAGGTGTTTTGGCAAAATCCTGGGGGAAGCTGGGATGGCTTTGACCTGGAGCAGTTGTCGGTTTTGAAGGGTTTTTCCAGTGAGCAGTTGCCCCCGGTGAATCGCCCAACCCTTTTCGATTTCTCGCTTTCGCTCACGAACTGGAAGGGTTCTTCCACGGCAGTAATTGGGCATTCCGTGGTTGACCTGGGGGACGGGGAAACGGGTGTTTCTTTCTGCCTGGATGTCCCAGGGAAACGGGTTTTCATTGGTACACAGCATACGCTACAACTTTTCGACGGAGGAGGAAATGCCCTTTGGCACACTTCGGTGCCTTCCGCGGTCCGGCAACTGGTTGTTACCGGTGAAGGCAAGCAATGCGTTGCCTTGCTCCAAAATGGGATGGTACAGTGGTTTCGCGCGGAGGATGGTACGTTGCTCGTCTCGCTGTTTTCCGCTCCCCGGGGAAGAGAATGGATTGCCTGGACACCCCGTGGGTTCTTTGCTGCTTCTCCAGGGGCCGAAACATTGGCGGGCTGGCACGTGAATTTCGCCGGCCAGCAGGCACAGTTTTTCCCGCTTTCCCGGTATTTCGATGCTTTCTTTCAGCCGCTGGCTTTGATCCAATCCCTGGTGAAGAACCAGGTGGTAGAGGAAGTGGATTTCCCTCCTCCTCAAGTGGAAGAAATCGTGCATGTTCCTCGTATCCAGCTGGTTCACCCTGCATTGGAAACCCAAACCGATCACGGGGAGATGGAAGCCCAAATCGTTCTGGAAGGGGAGTCACAACCCGTGAAACTCCGAATTTTCTGGAATGGGCGACTTTTCCGTGAAATCCAAGCTGCTGCAAGAAGCGAAGTGGTTGTCGCACTTAAGCTGCTGGAAGGTGAAAATCACTTCCGCGCGGTAGCTTGCACCGAAAGTGGCCTTGAAAGTGAGTCCATCCAATGGATGATCACGCGAAACCCTTCCCGGCCGCAAACTTCCTTACCTACGCTGTGGGGGATTTTCGTGGGGGTATCGGAATACCAAATGGTTTCGCGCAGCTTAGCCTTTGCGGAAAGGGATGCAATCAGCTTGGAAAAAGTTTTTCGGGAAGGCTCCGCCGGGATCTTCGAGAAGGTGAAGATCCAGGTGCTGACCAACGAAGCCGCAACCCTTTCCGCGCTGGAGCAAGCGTTTGACTCAATTGCAGCCCAAGCAGAACCCGGGGATACTTTCGTGTTCTTCTTTTCGGGTCACGGGGGAGTGATTGAAGATCCTTTACCGGGGTACTACTTAGGGCTTTTCGATTCGTTCCAAGAGGGTTTGGGGTTTGTCCCACCCCGATCCTTTTCCAGCGGGAAACTGGGAAAATGGGCCGAGGAGTTACCGGCGGTATCTTTCTTTGCGGCCATCGATGCATGCCAGTCCGGCAGCCTTCTGGATTTGTTCTATTTTGCTCGTCTCGGCCGAAAGCAAGGCTTGAGCTTGCTCACCGCAACCACGGGAACGGAATCAGCTTACGAGGAAGTTTCGCTTCAAGCGGGTGTGTTAACGTATTCCTTGCTTCAAGGGTTGCAGGGAGAAGCGGATACAAAGGACGGAAAAGTGGATACGGCCGAAATTTCCGATTTCTCCGTTGAACTGCTGGAATCATTACTCTTGAAAGGGGAAATCCACCACCAGGTTCCCCGGAACCTGCAATACGGCTCAACCTTTGTTTTGACCCAAACCGCTCCTTGATTTTCCCCGAGGAGGAGATGGAAACCACGAAAAACCGAGAATTTCGTGTTTGCTTCCTCTGGCTGTTGATCTTGACCTGCCCAGTATTTCTTGGTTCGAATAGCCACGTGCTGGTGATTGGTGTGGGGGAGTTTGAAGACCCCCTCATCCAATCACTTCCGCGTGTGGTGCAAGATGCACGGGAACTGGGTTGGACACTGGAACAACTGGGCGTCGGGAGCGAGGGGCAAGGAAGCCTTCAGGTGCTTGTGAATCCCACGAGAGGAGAAATGTTGCATGCCCTTTTGCAATGGTCCCAACGGGGTGAAATGGGTGACAGCATGGTCTTGTACTACGGGGGTCACGGCGAAACCCGGGAACAAAATGGGCAGGGAACCACCTTCTGGGTACCCCACGATGGGTACACATCGGCAATGTTGCGGCAAGACACCTTCTTGGATTTCCAGGGCCAGGTGGTACCGATACTGGAACGAAACCTGGATGGCAAACAGTGGCTGCTGGTTTTGGACGCTTGTTTCAGCGAGAGCCTTCTCGCGGAGCGCCCGGCAGGCAGCCCGAAACTCGAACTTGACGGATTTGCCACCTTGGCGGAACAATTTCCGATCCAAGTACTGGTTTCCACGGCAGAAGGCCAATGCTCGATGGAGTACCCCGAAGGGGGTGGGATTTTCACCGGCGTGCTGATCGAGGGATTGAAAGGCAAAGCCAATTTCAACGAGGACGAAACCATCGAGATAGGGGAACTAATCGAATACGTGAAGCAGCAGGTGGCCCACCAAACAGAGGAATCCCAAACCCCGGTTTCCTTCGGGGACAGCACCCAAGGGGTGATCGTTCCTGATCCCACGTTCCAGAACCCACCCCCCCCTCTACGAACTCCCCCAGCAACTCCAACGGATCCGTTTCTTCCACCGAAAGGAAACTGCCAGTTGATACTTGTTCCCTCTGAAACCAGTGGAGCTCGCTTGGAAAACCCCCAGGTTATCCTGGATGGCGAGGAGAAAGGTTTTCTCTACCCAGATGGAACCTGGTTCAAACAGCTGGAACCCGGTCAACACCGCGTGCAACTCACCGGGAGATACCTGGAAGACCGGGAATACGAAATCGATTTCGAGGAGGAATTCGTGTTTCGGATCGTGGAAGTGGATATCCAAAGTGCGAAAAGGCAAATCATCCTCCAATCCGAACCCCGGGAAGCGGTGATTTTTGTGAATAATGAAAAGGGAGAGAGGTTGACTCCGGTTTTGTTGGAGTTAAACGTGGGGGAACCCTACCGCATTCGTTTGGAAAAAGAGGGTTTTCAACCCTTCGAAGCCGACTTGTTCGTTTCCGAAAAAGGGCTTCCCCGGCAGGAAACGTATACCATGGTGACAGGCGATTCCTCCCCATCGGCGCTCCCTTCGCCTCCGGATCCTCCCGTGGGGGGAATGGGAACCGGAAGGGTCACCCTTTGTGCCACCCCCCAGGATGCCTCGCTTTTCGTGAACGGGGTACTGGTGGGAAAAGGAACGTACACATACGAAGGAGACGCGGGAAGCATTTCCGTGGAAGTGCGAAAAGAGGGTTTCCAAAGCCAGTTGTACGAGGTAGTCGTGGAAGCCGGAAAAGAAAAAACCCAAAACTTTTGGCTGGTGGAAACGCCATCCGAAGAACGGCGTGTCATTCCCAGCTTGTGATCTGCTATGGATAAACGTTTGGGGTGGTGCACGATGCTGTTATGTTTCCTACTTGCGGGTTTTTTGCTTGCCCAGGAAGGGGAAGATAACTGCTGGCTGCAACTGATCAGTGGCAACGAGCTGGTGGAGGGGGCAACGATCTGGATTGACGGGCAAAAGAGTGGACAGATGGCAAGCGTGGAAAGTGGAGGGGTATTCATCGGGGGGCTGACCAAGGGCAAGCACGTGATCGAGATCGAGGGCGAGATCATCGAGAGGATCACAAAGCAGATACAGATCACGGACGAAAGCCGTGTATGGCAGGAAACGGTGGAAGCTACCCGAGCAACGCGAATGCTACGCATCGAAAGTGAACCCAGCGGGGCACGGATCCGCGTGAACGGTGAAGAAACAGGGATAGCACCATTGGAAGTGGAAGTGGCGGTGGGACTTTCGGTTACCGTCGAAGGCCAAAAGGAAGGTTTCGAACCATCCGGGCAAAACTTCACGGTGGACGTTAAGGGAGAAATGATGGAACTGGTGCTGGTGCTGGTGAAAAAGCTGGAGGAGCTGGCATGGTTGCTCATTCCGAACCCCCAGGGGCAAAGCCTTTACGTGGATGGCGCCTTCCTGGGGTGGGAGCAACACATGCAGGTGGAGGTGACCCCGGGTGAACACCTAGTGGAGGTAAAGAAATTGGGTTGGACGGTGCAGCGAAAGAACGTTCACATCCTTCCCGGGCAAACCATGGAAATCCGCCTGCTTGGGGAAAACATGGTCGAGGTGAAGGGGGGAAGTTTCCAAATGGGGGACACGTGCGGCCAGGGCCACGGAGATGAAAAGCCCATCCACACCGTCGCGTTTTCCTACGATTTTGCCATTGCACAGCATGAAGTCACGTTTTCTGAATTTGACGCGTACTGCATCTCGGAAAAAGAACCTCGCCCGAAAGATGAAGGATGGGGAAGGGGAAGGCGACCCGTGATCAACGTGAGCTGGAAGGAAGCCATTGCCTATTGTAACTGGTTGAGCCAAAGAGACGGGTTGGCCCCTGCCTACAATGAAGAAGGGCAGTTACTGGATATCGGGGGAAAAGAAACAAGTGAAATTTCCAGAGTGGAGGGATACCGGTTGCCCACCGAAAGCGAGTGGGAATTTGCTGCCCGCGGAGGAGCCCTGGCAAAGGAAGATTTTTCCTTTTCCGGAAGCAATTCTATGGATGAGGTAGGATGGTACGAGGGAAATAGCCGGGGAAAAACGCAACTCGTGGAATCGAAAAAAGCCAATGCCCTGGGCATCTTCGACATGAGCGGGAACGTGTACGAATGGTGCCATGATTTTTGGGGAAACTACTTGCGGGACAAGCAAGATAACCCTATTGGCCCGCTTGCAGGGCCTTTTCGCGTTATTCGTGGAGGTAGTTGGTACTATTTCCTGGATTTTTCCCGGGTTTCCGCGCGAAGCTACGCGGCTGCGGGGGCACGGGATTGCGATCTTGGTTTTCGTGTCGCCCAGACCCTTGTGGAAGGAGACGAAGGGAAGAAATAAATCGAAAAAGAGGTGGAAGGGAATGAAATTCAAAAGCAGAAAAGGAAGAAGGGGAGGCCTTTGGCTCCTGTTCCTTCTTGTTATAGTTTCCTGTCTTGCTTGGTCCAAGACCCATGCCCTCATCATTGGCGTTGGGGAATTCAACGATCCCGCGATCACGGAACTGCCTGGGGCTATCAGAGATGCAAAACAGCTTGGAGCCTTGCTTGAGCGTCAGGGAATCGGGTTGAAAGAAGAAGGGAGTTTGCGCGTGGTGTTGAACCCCGCCCGGGGGGAAATTCTTAAGGAAATCTTCGAATGGACCCAGCGGGGAGAAACGGGAGATCAAATGATCCTGTACTACGGGGGTCACGGTGAAACGCAAGAGAAAAGCGGCCAAACCAAAACCTACTGGGTTCCCCGGGATGGGTATACGGCGATGAGTTTACGGGAAGATACGTTCTTGAACTTCCAAGAAAAGGTAGTTCCCCTGCTGCAAAACGGTTTGCAGGGGAAACAGTCTTTGCTGATCTTGGATGCCTGTTACAGTGGGAGTATCATCGTGGAACGCCCCGTAGGCGAGGCAAAGCTTGAGCTGGATGGTTTTGCGATGCTGGCAGAACAGCTGGGCATACAGGTGTTGGTTTCTGCTGGAGAAAAGGAGCGCTCCAAGGAAAGGGAGGAAGGCGGAGGGTATTTCACCCATGCTTTGATCGAGGGCTTGAAAGGAAACGCAAATGCAAACAACGATGACACGATTGAAATGGGTGAACTTGGATCGTACGTGGAAGAAAGGGTAAAACGGGAAACGGAAAACGAACAAAAACCCATCTACTTTGGAACGCTTTCCCAGATGGTCATTGCCCGGGATCCCACGCGAAGAACCCGCGAGATCCTTGGGGAAGTCACCACTCTTTTTAGCGATGGGAAAATACAAGCAAAACATTTCTTGGAATACGCCACCATCCTTGGCCAAGATAGCGAAAAAGATACCTCCGTCCAGGGAACGATCCGAAAGCTCTTGGAAGAATTCTATCAGAACAAGAATCTGGATACGTTGAACACCATGACCGAAAAAGCGCTGGGCACGTCCGCTGAAGATACTTCCGTGCAAACATCGACCGGCACCTGTTTCCTTACCCTGGTGAGTGGAAATAGCTTGGTGGAAGGTGCGACCATTTGGATCGATGCGCAAGAAACCGGGGAAAAAATGGGAAGCCAGGGAAGCGGAGGGGTGATTTTTTCCAAAATTGCACAGGGAAACCATCTTGTTACGATCGAAAAGGATGATATCCAACCCATCGAGTTGGATGTGAAACTGGATGAAGCGGACACACTAAAAGTAGTGACCGTGGAGGCAGAAAAGGCAAAAAGAATGGTGATCATTCGAACGGATCCAAGGGAAGCAGAGATCACCATCAACGGGCAAAAACAGACCAACACAAGTCCAGTAATGAAACAATTCGAAGTGGGAACTTCCTTGGAAATCGTTGCAGCAAAGCCTGGCTACAACGACGCAACCCACCACGAGGTTTTGCATACCAAGGGAGAACCCATGGAACTCCTGATCAGCATGGAAAAGAACCCTTCCCCGGGAATGCCCATCAAGATTGAGCGGGATTCCGGGCCCAAGACTCTCACACCAAAACTGGAATGGATGGGAAATGATCCGGAAGGGGATCCAATTGTTTTTGATCTATTCCTCAGGGAACAGGGAGGAACCTGGCAAGAAGTTGCCCGGGATATCCAAAAAAGTGAGTATACCCTTGGAAAATTAGAAGCCGCCACACAGTACTTCTGGAAGGTGATTGTAAAAGATAACCACGGCAACGAAACCGAAGGCGTGGAATGGTCATTCTGGACACGGGATTGACCTGGAAATTAAAGGCAAAGCGGATGTTCCCGTTTTTTCTCCTCCTGGGGGTAGTAGGGCTGATGGTTGGTCAAGGAGGGGGAGAAAGCTGCTGGTTGCAGCTGATCAGTGGCAACGAGCTGGTGGAGGGGGCAACGATCTGGATTGACGGGCAAAAGAGTGGACAGATGGCAAGCGTGGAAAGTGGAGGGGTATTCATCGGGGGGCTGACCAAGGGCAAGCACGTGATCGAGATCGAGGGCGAGATCATCGAGAGGATCACAAAGCAGATACAGATCACGGACGAAAGCCGGGTATGGCAAGAAACGTTGGAAGCTACTCGGGCAACGCGAACCTTGCGCATCGTGAGTGAACCGGTTGGGGCTGTGTTGTGTGTGAACGGGGAAGAGGCCGGGGGAGCGCCGCTGGAAGTGCAAGTTGGGGTGGGGCTCTCGGTATCGATCAAGGGGAAAATGGAGGGCTTCGAACTGGTACAGCAAATTCTCCACGTGGAAGAGAAAGGACCGAGGATGGAAGTGCGGTTGGTGTTGGCGGAAAAATCCCCGCAGACTGCGTGGTTTGTCTTCCCGAATCCCCAGGGGCAAAGTGTGTACGTGGACGGTAATTTCGTCGGGTGGAAAGAACAAATGCAAGTGGAAGTTGAACCCGGAAAGCACCTCGTGGAAATGAAAAGTGGGGGACGGGTGATGCTGTTGCAAGAGGTGCAGATCAATGCGGGTTTGACTGTTGAAGTACCGGTGGAAGAAGAGAAAATGGCAGGCCATGATACCGTTGAGGAGGAACAAAGCCCAGCGATCTTTCCCCATATGGTTTTCGTGAAGGCGGCGAGTTTCTCCATGGGAAACACGCGAAACGATCCAAAAGGAAACGAGGATGAGACGGTTCACCGGGTCACGATCAGCTACGATTACCTGATTGGGAAAAAGGAAGTCACCTATGCCGAATTCGATGTGTTTTGTAGGTCCACGGGAAAGAAAAAACCCAGCGATGAAGGGTGGGGGCGTGGGACCCTCCCAGTGGTCAACGTGAACTGGTTCGATGCAGTCGAATACTGCAACTGGTTAAGCGAAGAGGAGGGGTTTCCCCCCGCGTACGATTCTGTGGGAAGATGGGTAGATGCAAGAGGAAGCCGAACGCAAGATGTTTCCCGGGTCATGGGATACCGTCTACCAACGGAAGCGGAATGGGAATTGGCTGCGCGAGGGGGGGGTGACTGTGAAAGCGATTTCAAGTTCGCTGGGAGCAATACCCTGTCAAGTGTGGGATGGTATACCTGGAACAGCAATGACCGAGCGCAACCTGTGGGAATGAAGCTTCCCAATAGTCTTGGCTTGTTTGACATGAGTGGAAACGCGTGGGAATGGTGCCACGACTGGTACGCAGAGGATGGTTACGGTTCTGGTTTTGTTCCCCAAGAAGACCCTACCGGCCCCCCCTCAGGGCACCGCCGGATTTTACGTGGGGGTGGATGGGTAGGAGTTGAGGAGTATTGCAGAATTGCCTACCGGGTGAGCCTTGCGCCCGGAATTACGTTCGATTACGTGGGTTTCCGCCTGGCCAGAACTCGCTGAAAAAGGGAAATACGAAGCCGCAGACCAACGAGAAAAAAGATTGAACGCTTGGGAGGTGTTTGATTTCCCTTACAGGTGCAACGAACACCACCTTTGCAGGCTGGAAATCCAGGAAGTTAGGAACGTACTGGTTCCGTTTTTTACGCGGTTCTTCGTTCATGCACAGGGGTTCGATGGGTTCCACCGTTCTCGCGTCCAGGGAACCGCAACCTGCCTGATGTCTTCGGGCGTCTGGATCCGGGGAACCCGAGCGTGGAGGTGCCCCTGAAGTTCCTTTTGTTCGATCCCGGAGATATACCAGGGATTCACCAGCCCCGACAAGTGTTCAAAAAACTTCGGAAATTCGTTTTTCCTCGTGCTCCTTCTCTTGTTTTCCTCCGGCTTCCTTCAGATTCCCCCTCACGACGGAACCCCTTACCTTTTGGTTATCCATTCCTACTGCCAAGCCCGTAGTGGTCTTTCGCCGCCAAGTGACAGCTTTTGCTGGGCGTCGGAAAGAAACCGCATCAGGGTTTTTCGCCAACATTGACGTATTTGACTTTTTACTTTTTTTCTTTTCATTTTAATTTATACATGAAAATGCACATTTTTTTCCGCGAAAACTCCTGTTCTATTGATTATTTTCAAAAAAAATTTTTTTCTGGTATAATTTTTTATGAGTGATTTCCAAAGGAGTGATGCAAATGAGAAGCAAGGCTTTTCTTTTTCCCCTGCTCCTGGTTTTTGCTTGTTTCTTTCTCTTCTCGAGTTGTTCTTCGGGTGAAAATCCCAACCAGGCGGGGATTTTTCTTCTTTTCCCAGCAAATGACCAGGACCAAACGGATTTGCATCCGGAATTTCGCTGGCAATCCAACGGACTGGGGTCCCCAACACGAAATGATCGCTACTACGCGCTGTACGTCGCACCCTTGGGGCAAGCGTTCGGGGAGCAAGTGCAAACGGTGCAGCAAAGGGCCTTTTGGAGCGAAAGGCTGCTTCCTGGTCTCGATTACCACTGGAAAGTAAGCTTTTTCTCCGGGGGATCTCTTTCCGTATCCAGTGGAGAGGGAACCTTTTCCACCCGGGATTACTACACCTTGGAGGTTTCTGCCGACCCTTCCCAAGGTGGCCAAGTGAAGCAGGAAGGTGGAAACTGGGAGAGTGTTCTTCTCCTTCAAGTTCCTCCCGGAACCCCCTCCACCCTTCATGCACTCCCAAGCGAGAATTTTCGCTTCGATGGTTGGTTCCACGATGAGGAATTCCTGGGGGATGAGAATCCCTTTTCTTTTCTCCCGGGCACCCTGCTCCACTCCACGCGTGCAGAAGAAGCTGACGTGCAGGTACAGGCATGTTTTTCTGCGGGGCTTTGCACCGTTACGATCCAGGCAAGTCCTTGCGAGCAGGGGCAGGTGCGCTTCGATGAAGATCCGTGGTGTGATGCCACAAGCGTAACCCTGGCAGCTGGAGCCCCGGTAGCCTTGGAAGCACTTCCAGAAGAGGGGTTTCTTTTTTCGGGATGGTATGAGGAAGGAACCAGCGGGGTTCGCGGGGAGTTGGTCAGCGAAGAAAACCCGTACCTCTTAACCACGCAAGGGGATCGTAACATTTGGGCCAGTTTCGAAGTCGATGACTGGATCACCCACGATGGGGACCTGGTGATCGAAGAAGGGGAAGAAATGGTGTTGGAAGGCGTGAAATACCGCCAACTGGGTAACGTGTACATCGAGAATGGGGCCTGCTTGCTGTTGAAAGATTCGGAGTTTATCCTGGGAAGCGGGGCGGTTCCCACGGTGCATACCTACTTTTTCGTGCAAGAAGGAGGTAGCTTCGATATCGAAAATTCCTTGTTGTACACCACCCCGGAGTACGACAACTTGGTGTGTATCATGAATTGGGGGGATATGAACATCATCGATTCTCCTACTTCCATCCACATGTTGGACATGGGAGAGGGCTCGACTCTCAACATGGTGAATTCTTCCATGATCTTTGAAATCGGGGGGCTGTTGCAAATCACTGGGGGAGAAAGCCACCTTGTGAATTCCACCATTGCTTCGCTTGGACTTTGGGTGCCGGCAGCTGCAAGCCTTGATATCGATGGATGGGAATCAGGGGGGTACTTCGAATACTTCGACATCAAGGACTTGATCCCGCAAGCCAACTACGGCCTCATCATGGAAAACACCCGGGTTTTGGCGGATGACTTTAGCGGGGAACTCGAGCATGGACCCTATGAGAGGGGATGGATCTTCTACATCGAGGAAGATGCACAGGTGGAAATTCGTGACTCGCACCTTCGAAAGGTGTTCATCTACGACATCTCGGAGGAAACCACGTTTGAAAACCTTCGCGTGAGCGTACCTTCCTCGTTGCACTACAAGGATATTTTTCTCAACGACGTGGTGGTGAAAGGGCAATGGCCCTTGAAAACCGACAGCGCAAGCGTAACCGTGATCAACTCCAATTACCTGTTTTTTCAACCCAGCGGTGTTTCAACCGTCACGTTCGTTGATTCCCACATCTGCGAATTCATTCCGCGGGATTTTTTCGGAACCATTCACTTTGAAAATGGTCTTTGGAACACCGCCGGGGAAATCATCGGGGGAGTGGAGGGGCATTCTTTAGCCAATGATTTCCGCATCACGGGAAGCCTGGAAATCGAGGAGAGTGTGCGGGAAAACATTCGCTGGCACCAGGCATGGGTTACCCGTGAATTTGAACTATTCGTACTGGATGGCGAAGGAAATCCGATTCCAAACGCGTTGGTGAAAGTAGGGGAAACCGAAACCCTCACCGATGCAACCGGGCGAGCAATTTTCGAGATCCGGTTCGACGAAAACAGTTTCGAACAACTCCATCCAGTAGAGATTTGGAGTCAGGGCATACTCCTGAAACAAACGAACGTGGACTTTTTCACCCAAACCCCTGTGTGGGTTCAATAAAAAATTTATCCGTAGCCGAGGGCGGAATATGTAGAAAAAACAAGTGGAATTTTCCAGAGGTGATCGAAATGAACGAATTCCCAAGGAAATGGGCGAAATGGAGAAAATTCGTTCCCTTTTTTCTTCTCCTTTTTTTACCTGCCATCCTGTTCAGCCAAGATTTTCCCACCCTGGTGTTTGAGCTGGTGGGCAGGGTTCCGGCTTCTCACCTGCTGAATTACTCCAAGCTGGTTGGCCAGGCATCTTGGAAGGACACCAAGCTCGAAGGTGCCTTACGTCAAGCGCTTCTCACCTACCAGGGGGATGGAAACCTCCAGCAGCTCACCCAAACAACGAGGAACCTGCTGGCCCCCTCTTCCGGTTTTTTCAAGCTCCGATTGGGGGAAGACATGGCTTGGCTACAACGTCCCGTGGAGGTGACACTCGACTCCCAACCGGTGGGCTATCTCGGCCCGACGGGGCTTGTGATCCAGCACGTGGACCCTGGAACGCACGCTTTGAGCTTCGATTCCCCCGTAACTCAGCTCTACACCACAAATATCCTACTTCCGCAACCCTATGCCATCATTGAACTCCCCGTTTTCCTTTCTCGCGCGAAACGTAGCGTCACGCTCAACACCATACCACAGGGCGCCAACGTGTGGATCGATGGGGAAAAACAGGGAGAGACCACCCCGATCAAAGTATCCCTGGAGGTAGGCTTTTCCTACACGTTTACCTTCGAAGCTGTGGGATACAACCGCAACGAAAACACCCTCAACTTTCCCGAAAAGGGGAAAACCCTCGTGCAAACGGTCATCCTGGAACGAAACTTCCCCCCCGATGCACCCCAGAAAATCGGCCCAGAAACGTCGGTTCGCGAACTGACAGCAACCCTGGAATGGACGGCAACCGACCCGGAAGGAGAGACCCTGGTGTTCGATGTATTACTCGAGCTTGAAGGAACGTGGAATACCCTTGCTCGAGACATCCCCCAAAACCAGTTTCCCCTCGACGAGCTTGCGTACAACAAGCAATACCATTGGAAAATCGTTGCCAAGGATGGGCACGGAAACGAAACCACCAGCGACTCCTGGCTCTTGGAAACCCCGAAAGGAAGATACCCGGAAAAAATGGTTCTGGCGCAATCGGGAAGCTTTTCCATGGGAGCACGGGAAGCGGACCTGTTCGCAGACGATGACGAAAAACCCACCTTTCAAGTGCACCTGACTTACGATTTCCTGGTGGGGCAGTTCGAGATCACGCAGCAGGAGTTCCAGGAATTCTCCGGGCAGACCTCCATTCCAGGAAACGAACAACTCCCGGCTGCTTCTGTCAGCTGGTGGGATGCAATTGCTTTTTGTAACTGGCGAAGCGAGCAGGAAGGACTGGCAAAAGCCTACGATTCTTTGGGGAATTTCCTGGATGGTTCGGGGAACGTAACCCGTGATGTTTCGCGAGTAGAAGGCTATCGCTTGCTTACCGAGGCTGAATGGGAATACGTGGCACGGGGAGCTCACGCGTTGGATGGTGAATGGACTTTTGCAGGAGGCGATGACCTGGACTCGCTGGGTTGGTTCGAATCAAACAGTAACGGCAAGGTGCAGCCCGTGGGGAAAAAGGCTCCCAATTCCCTTGATCTATATGATCTTTGCGGGAACACGTGGGAATGGTGCAACGACTGGTATGCACCCGAGGCATATGCAAAAGGCAACCAAACCAATCCAACGGGTCCCACGAGCGGAAGCTTGCGCGTTTTGCGGGGGGGCGGGTGGTACGACGCGGCGCAGTTTTGCCGAGTTTCCAACCGTTTTTCCGCTCCTCCCGAAGAAACGTTGGAAAACATCGGCTTTCGACTTGCCCGTTCCTTTTGAAAAAGGTGAAAAGGGAGCAGAAAATAATTAGAACAACTTTTTTTGGGAAAATATTTGTTTTTTCTCACGAGGCTGCGGAAATTGGAAAAATCAGGGGTATATTTGGGTGGCAAATCAATTTTAGGAGGTGACCCAAATGAAAAACAAGTCCGTTTCCCTGCTGGTTTTCATGCTGTGTCTTTCCTGGATTGCCTTTCCCCTTTTGGGGCAAGGTGAAGAACTGGTGACCAAGTTATTGGTTTCCCCAGTGGTTCAAAGCGAGTACCATGTTGGCCTTTCGCTCAACCTCCCCGCGGGGAGTTCATACTTACCCGGAGAAAAGGTTAGCATGCAAATTTCTCCCAACCGGGACTCCTATATCCTGGTATGGGACCTGAGCCCCAGCGGCGAAATCCACCTGATCTTCCCCAATCAATATGATCAGGGGAATTTCATTGCTGCTGGCCAAACCCTTTCCTTGCCCAGGGAAGGTTACGAGTTTGTCGTGGAAGAACCCTACGGGGTGGAATGGATCCAGGTGGTTGCTTCGGAGAGGCAATTTCCCGAGTATGACTCGTGGAAACGCCAATTCTCGGCGAGCGTTTTTCCCGAGCTTGACCCAGGTGCGGTGATGGCAATGAAAAATGCATTGGACACGAGGATCTCCATTTCCCCAACCCCCGACGTTGCCACGGCCTTTTCCCATTTTTACGTTGGTCCGGCACCCTCCGTGGGACAAGTTTCCTTGAGCTCTTCACCGGCTGGTGCGTCCATTTTCCTGGATGGGGTGCTCCTTTCCGAAACGACACCGTTGGAGCGAATGGACCTCCCAAGCGGGATCCATTTCGTACAAGCGATCAAGCAAGGTTTCAAAACCCATGACTTCTCTTTCGTACTCCTTCCCGGTGAACACCGCTTCTTTTCTTTCAACCTGGAACCTCTTCTTTCTCCCGCCTCGATCATCATCGATCCCCAACCCGCTCGGGCCTCCGTCTTCTTCGAAGGTGTTGCCCTGGGACAAGGAAAGAAGGTCTTGGAAGGCCTCGTACCGGGAGAGTACTCCGTGGAAGTCCGCCTAAACGGCTTCCAAACTTTTTCGGGGAAAGTCTCCGTTTCCTCGGGGGAAACGAGGACGCTTGAAGTGAACCTGGACCCCCAGGTGGCTTCCCTTACGATCCAAGTCTTTCCCTCGAACGCTCTTGTCAAAATGGGAAAAGACTGGATGGAACCTCAAAATGGGTTGTTGCAATGCGAACTACCCCCTGGAAGCTACCCGCTGTTGGTGGAAGCCCAAGGATACCACTCCGTGGAGCGCTTGGTGCAACTGTCTCCTGGAACAAACCCCCCGGTATCCATCGAGTTAATGCCCATGCGAGCAACGTTGACCATCTTGAGCGATCCGTCCGAGGCAACGGTGTACATCAACGGGTTCTCCCGTGGGAAAACCCCGTTGTCGCTTTCGCTTGGTAGCGGAACGTTTGAACTGAAAATCGAAAAGGAAAACTTCGGAATCTCGATCCAGCAACTGGATTTGTTGCCCGGTGAAAACCGGGAACTTGCTGTTGTTTTGGAGTCGCAGCTTGGTTACTTGGACATTCCTACTCCCGAGGGAATAAGCGTTTACGTGGATGGTGCCTTCAGAGGATGGGCTCCCACGCTTTTTCCACTCAAGGAAGGATTGTACCTTCTGGTGTTGAAGGACAAGGGCGTGGAACGGTTTCGGCAACAAGTAACCATCGTGGCAGGGGAAACCTTGACGGTTTCACCACAATAAGGAGGGATTGAAAATGTTACGGCAGAAACGAATGGTTTTTTTGTTCATACTCCTGGGTCTCTTTCTTGCCTCGTGCCTTTTCTCCAATTCCTTGCACGAGCAAAATGCCCAGTTCATGAAATTAATCGACGTGGTTCCCGACAAGGTACCGCAGTTCTCCATCGAGATCTCGAGTGATCGCGGGGAATGGGGACATTACGAGAATGGAAACCGGATTTCCTTTCGTGTAAAGGCTTCCAAGAAGGTGTGGGCTGTCGTCGTTGGAGTGGACGTGAATGGGGGAATTTCGCTTCTCCTTCCCAACCCCTACGACACGGACAACCAGTTGCAGGCGAGGAAAACGGTCATTCTTCCTCGAACGGGGTACCACTACGAGGTGAACACCCCTGGCCAGGGAACCGAGCACGTGATCATTGTTGGCAGTGAAAAGCGAACGGATCTATTGAACAGCCTGGTTTCCCGGATCAACGCGGGAACAATTGCCAATGGTCAGGTGCTGGGAAATGCCTTGCGACAAATGGCGGAAGCAGCAAACGGTGACTGGGCGATGGATGTGACGTCGTACTACTGCAATTCGCGCATTCCGACGCAAACGGGCATGTTGGTCCTTTCCATCGGCGTGGGAAACTACCTCTCCGGAGACATTGATGACTTGAAATCCCCACCGGAGGATGCCAGGAGCTTTGCACAGCTCATGGAACAAAAGTACTACGTTCCCTCTTCCAACATCCGTGTTTTGATTGATTCCCAGGCAACGCGAAGCGGAATTTTGCAAGGGTTGGAATGGCTCGTTTCCCAAGCTGACTCGGGGAAGGATATTGTGTTTTTCTACTCGGGCCACGGAGGGCAACTGGAAGACCGAAACGGGGATGAAGCAGATGGCTTGGATGAAGTCATCTGCCCCTACGATTTTTCCATGGAAGACAAATTCGGTACCGCCATTTTCGATGACGAAATCGCACAATACATCCAAAAGCTCTCGACGAAAGCCCGCACCGTGACCTTCATCTTCGATTCCTGTTTCTCGGGATCCGCACAAAAAGCCCTTCCGCAAGGGGTTTCGGATAGCGAGACCGGAAGAAAGGGGATGGGTGTGGGAACATCTGAAAGCATGGCCAAGTCAATGGATCTTTCCGGAATTTCCAACTTCGCCTTCCTTGCAGCTGCGAAGGGGAACGAAACCGCCCGGGATTTCTACTCCAACTTCGGTCATTCCCTTTACACCTACTTCTTCCTGAAAGGACTGGATGGCGCCGCAGATGCAAATGGTGATGGTCATATCGGGACAATGGAAATCCACAACTACGTGTTCCGGGAGATTGGTGTGGTTTCGCAATCCGCGAACCAGTATTTCCAAACGCCTATCCTGGATCCTTCCGTGGATTTCGTAATCTGGAAGTGAGGTGAGGATGATGACAGTGATGAAAAAATGGGTTTTGTTTATCCTATTGATGGGTGCCACCTTCGTTGGTTTTTCCCAGCTGTGCCCCAACTGGATCGACCTGCACACCAGCGGAACAGACTTCAACCTCAGTGCAACGCTGCAAACCGGCTCGGCGGAGTTGGGTTCGGGGCAGTGGCTGCGGATGTGGGTGCACGTGAATCGCCCGGCATTCGTGGCGGTGGTGGGCTGTTCCCCGGATGGCAAGCAATGGTTGCTGTACCCCAGTAAACTGTACCCGGCGTCGTTGCTTTCGGCAAACCGCACGCACTCCCTGCCCCTCGGCATGGGAGGAACCGCCCCGTTTACCGTTCCCGGGCAGTACCGGTTGATGGTGCTGGCCTCCACGTCCGCGCTCACGCTGTTCCAAGACTTCGAAACGCTGCTGGAAGACTCCATCCCCGTTTTCCCGGAGCTGGACCCTACTGATCCGCTCTGGCTTTTCCCCTCGCGCATGCAAACATCCATGGAATGGGAAGCGCGTAACGTTTCGTTCGCATACTCCCAGCCTATCGGCAAGCTCAGCGTGATGAGCTACCCCATCGGGGCAAGCCTGTACCTCGACGGGGAATTCGTGGCACTCACGCCCTACGAGATGGACGTGGCACCAGGTGCCCACGCGTTGCAGTTACGCCTGGACGGTTTCCAGGAATACAGCGAAAACCTGCTGGTGGGTTCCGGGCACGAAGTGGTGCGTAACGTGTTCCTGCAGCCACAACCGGAAAAGAAAGACATCCTGGTGGACTCGTTCCCGCAGGGGGCGGAAGTCCGCGTGGACGGCAAGGTGGTGGGCTCAACGCCCCTGGAATACACCTTCGATTACGGCACGCACGTGATCAACCTGTTCAAGGATGGCTACTCCAACTACGCCAAGCTCATCACGGTATCCGGGTCGAGCTTCAACGAACCGCTGAACCAGGCTCTGGAAGTGATCCAGTTCGTGGGAAACCCGCAGGCACGGCTGACGTTCGACGTGTTCCCGTCCAACGCGCAGGTATACCTGGACGGTATCTTGCAGAAGAACCGGGAAATATTCCCGATACCGGGACGCCACGTGGTACAGGTCAAGCTGGACGGATACACCTCGGTGGAACGGGAAATCGAGCTGCACCCCCAGCAACGGCTGGTTCTTCCGGTGCATTTGGTTCCGTGCGGAATCCGGTTGCAAGTGCTGGTGAACAACACCGTGGCGGAAGTGTTCGTGAACGGGGTGTCCTACGGACTAACGCCCTTCTCGGTGGAATTGCCGGAGGGGCGCTACGATGTAACCCTGGTGAGTGCAGGGTACGAGAGCTGGTCCAAGACGGTGACGCTTCGCCAAAACCGTCCCGAGACCCTTGAAGTACAGATGAAAACATTGAAATTTTGAAAGGGAGTGAAGGATAATGAAAAAGACAATCGTGTCCGTTTTCTTTATACTGCTACTCTTTGTCCTGAATGGGTTTGGGGAAAGTTTTGAAGCCATTCCCCAGGAGAAAATCGCGGTAGTCCCAGACTTCCCCAACGATCTCGAGGTTTCCATCCAAATTGATCGACCGGTGACAAAGGTGTACTACCCGGGCGAAGAGGTCACCATAACCTTCTGGACGAACAAGGATGCTTTCGTAGTCATCTACGACATTGCCCCCGACGGAAAAGTTAGCATCATTTTCCCCAATGGCTACGATCAAGACAATTTCGTTCGGGCAAACAAAAAGATCACACTACCCCGCGAGGGCTACAAGTTCGAGGTGGAAAACAAGAGGGGGAAAGAATACCTCCAAATCGTAGCCTGCGATCACCAGTTCGTGACCTTCCAGGTCTGGCGAGAACAATTCACCCACACGGTCTTCCCACCCATTTCGAGCAACGCAATCGACTACTTCAAGGAATTCATGGGAAAGATTATCGTGGTCCCTGACAAGCCAAGCGCTCCAAAACCAATCTGGGCCTCCCAAATCATCTACTTCTTTGTCAGGTGAGAGGGGGGATCAAAATGCGAACGCTTTTCATTTTTCTTGGTTCGCTCCTGGTGCTTTCCGTGGCTTTTGCCACGGAAAGCCTCGGAACGAAAATCGTTATCGTGGGAGAAGGCTCCCAACAACAGGAAGTATTGATGGAAGATTTCCTGCGGGGAATCGTCGTTTCCCCGGACACCCCCTCCCCCCTGGAAATTGACATCTCCATTTCCCCCCAGGGGAACCCTGCCATCTTCTACTCCGGGGAATACAATCCCAAGGTCACCTTTTCCACCAATCAAGATGCAGACGTGGTTCTTTTCCACATCAACGCCAAGGGAAAAATGACCATGCTCTGGCCGGATATCGTGGAAGACCCCAACTTGAATACCCGGGTGAAAGCTGGTGAAAGCGTCTCCATTCCCCGCATTTTCCGGTTTTCCGGAGACTACCATGGTCGCGAGTTTTTCCAGATTTTTGCCTTTCCCTCCATGGATGAAAAACTCCAGGCTCAGATCGAAACCTTGGCAAAGAATTCAGAGGTTGAACTCGTGTATACCCTTACCAATCCTCTTTTGGGGCACCTTCATCCCTTGAAAGATTTCAAGCGCGAAACCCCTGGGGGTTGGGCTTCCAACATGGTCGATTTTTATTACAACCAGGGACCTGCACAAACCTTCCGTGTTTCGCTGGAAGTACCTGCATGCCCCTACTGGTTCCTGGATGGTCATCGCATGGATTCTGCGAAAGAGACCCTTGTTTTGGAATCGGGTCCGCACTTTGTTCAGTACTACCAAGATGGCACCCTTTTCCGGGAAATCATTTCGGTGAAAAACAACCAACAGCAAATCCAGGTCCAGCCGGCTCCTTCTTCGGGAACCCTAACCCCTCTCCCGATAGAACCCCAGCGAAAAATCTTCGCATTTCTCGTGGGGATCAACGAGTATCCATCTGTTGCGGGCCAGAACCTCTCTCTTTCCACGCCCGTACAGGACGTACAAACAATGGCGAATCTCTTGAAAACCTCGGCTGACAGCGAAAACGCCCTGCTTCAGACAAAGGTTCTTCTCAACCAGCAGGCAACCAAGCAAGCCATGCAATCGTTCCTTTCCTCGGGGATCCTGGGCCAAGTCGATCAAAAAACGGACGTCCTTTTCTTCTTTTCTGGCCATGGAACCACCGCCAGTGACAACAACGGGGACGAGGAAGATGGATTGGATGAAATGTTGGTGCCCTATGATGTGAGCTTCCAAGAAGATTTCCTGGGAAACGTGACGCTAGACACGGCGAGCTGTCTACGTGATGATGACCTGGAAGGCTATTTCCGTGAAATTGCCCAAAATTCCAGCAACCTCCTGGTGATTTTTGACAGTTGCTACTCGGGGGGGTCCAGCAAGGGAATCAAGGGCATCTCCCTGGGAGGAACAGTGAAGACCATCGCTGATTTCAACCGGGACTCCATGGAAGGGGAATTGGAAGAAATCCAAGACAACTTCCTTTTCCTCGCCTCTTCACGCGGGAATCAAACCTCGTGGGTGGATGAAGGTTTGGGGCTCAGCGTGTTCACGTACTTTTTCGCCCGTGGGTTGGAGGGAAGTGCCGACGAGGATTCCGACGGTTGGATTGATACAACCGAAATTTTCCGGTTCTTGGAAAGGGAAATCCCCCAAAACGGCTACAAGCAAAACCCTGTGCTGCTCAACACATCCGAACGGAATTGGAGATGGAAATATTGAGACCATCTTGAAACCAGACACGAAGTTTTTTCTTGGGCAAGCTTCCGGAGGTGAGTGAAATGAAAAACGGGCGATCACGGAAGAACCGAAAAGAAATGGGGGTACTCATCCTACTTTTGCTGGGTACCCTACTCCTGGCGCAAGGGATGGGTCCACTGGTGTTCGACCTTGCGGGCCAGGTTCCCAAGGCGCACTTGCTGGCCTACGCCGAGGTGGTGAGCCAGGCCGCATGGAGGGACAGCGAACTCCAATCGGCGCTTCGACAGGCGCTTCTCACCTACCAGGAAGGGGGAGAGCTTGCGCAACTCAGCCAAACCACGCAAAAACTACTGTCCCCCTCTTCGTGTTTCTTGAAGCTCAGGTTGGGGGAAGACATGGGCTGGATACAGCATCCCGTGGAGGTGACCCTCGACTCCCAACCCGTGGGCCAACTCAGTTCCGCGG
>ERZ795053.1891-NODE-1891-length-25987-cov-35.202298_pt1 | contig 25987 bp, 14 predicted proteins | sample MGYA00375137_ERZ795053 | MGnify/ENA primary metagenome ERZ795053 (study PRJEB30182, sample SAMN05720284) | activated sludge metagenome | isolation source: Anaerobic digester | place: Hong Kong | collected 2014-12-17 ...
CGGCCACCGTAGCGACCACCACCTGTCACCAGGAGGCCTCCAAGTCATACAAGCCACATAAGGCATGACCCTCGCCGAGGAATGACGAGCGGGGCGCTGTCATGACAGCGCCCCGCTCCACCCAGCGTCCAGGGTCAGTGACCGCTGGCCGCCTGGTCAGTGCTGCGGAAGCCTTCGACGATCTGGTCCAGCTCATTGCCCAGACCGCTCAGGGTCTCATTCATCGTGTCAGCCTGACGCTTGTAGTCCTCGAAGCGCTGCCCGAAGGCGCCCGAGGCCGAATCTGTCTTGAAGTCGGTGTCCAGCATCTGCTGGATGGCGGCCTGAAGGCTGCGCAGTTCGCTGCCGATGAAGTCCTCCTTGCGTCGCAGCTCGTTTGCCTTCTGCTTCATGACGTCGTAGTCGAGATGGATGGCCATGGTGTCTCCTCTTTGTGGGTTGGGTTGGATTGTGCGTGGCTGGGTCAGCCGTTGTAGAGATCCTCATTGAGGACCAGTTCGCGGTAGGCCTGATAGGCCAATCCGGAGATCAACAGGTCGCCCGAGACTGACAGGGCGACAATGTCGACGAGGGTGCCCTCGATGACCCTGCGGTGGGCAGCCCAGAAGTTGGCGGTCAGCGGGAGGGTGGCTCCCTTGGCATCAGGGGTGATCAGGGCTTCGTCGATCTGCGCCGGGGTCACGTCGAATCGACAGACGCCGATCTCGGTGCCCTCTTCGTCCTCTATGCTCTCGATCGGCTTGTCTGTGGCGCCGATCAGGGTTCGCTGGCGGAGTTGGCGTTCTTCGTCGCCGTCCACCGCGATGGTGACGAGGTTGACGATGATCCCTTCGACCGCCCCGACCGGCAGGTAGAACAGCCTTTGATCAAAGGGGTCGGGGAAGGCCTCGGTCGCCGCTCTGACAAAGACTGATCTCAGGTGATTGAGCTCCAACTCCGACGAGTCCTCCACGAACGCAGGCGCCACGAGCTCGGCCAGGGCCTCTCCCCACGCAGTCTGGTCCGCAGGTGATGTCAGGCGAGGCACGACGAACCACCGTGGAAAGTCGTCGTCCGGAAGTGTCCCGGCGATCCGGGCAAGGTCGAGTTCAAGCATCGTCGGTCCACCTGAAGGTTGTGAGGATGCCGTCGAAGAGCTCCAGGACACCAGCCACCGGAGGCTCCTCACCGGCAGGGGTGGGGAGGTTGGAGACGCAAACAGCCTCGAACCAGCTGTCGGGCTCTCCGGGGACGCCCAAGGTGTAGACGGCGGTCACCCGGTGGAAGTCCAGCTCCTCGAGCCGTCCGTCCGGATCGCTGATGTCCCACTCGTCGTGCGCTCTCAGCAGCGCCTGATCGCGATCGATTGGAGTGGTCGCATGGGTGCGGACACAGACCGCCGGGTCCAGATCGACGAGTTCGGCGTTCGCATCCCGGCCCACGATCGTCATCAACGCAGCCATGGGGTCGTCGGCAACCTGCCTGTCCCACGCGCGGAACGTGATCATCGGTTGCGCGACGCCAAGCATTGACGTGGGAGCGGCCATGAAGAGCAGGAAGCAGCCGTCGGCTTCCAGTTGCCGGAGCATCGCGTGGAAACTGGCATGGATGCCGCCAGCGACACCGGCAAACGACTGTTCAGGGACATTGGCGGCCAGGCGAGTGACGACAGCACGGATCGCGGCGTCGTCGGTCACGGGAAGATCGAAGCGAAGGAATCCGGGAGGGAGGCTGACCTCGAAGGCCTTCATGCGGCCACCGCCACGAAAGTTCGCTGTGTGCAGGAGCCCTGGGACCGACCGGTGGGCGGGCCGACGACGATGCTGGCGGCCTCCCCGAAGAGCTTCACCAGCTTGTCAGCCTTGAGTGCCAGGTCGACCGTGGCCCGCGCGGCTTGGCTGGCCGACGGCGCGGACAGGCCCACCTTGTGGAAGAACTCGCCGGCCCCTTTCTTAACCGCGTCCTTCAAGGCGGGTCCGACGTCCTTCGCGAGTTGTCCCGCCTTGGATACGCGCGACCCGAAGGGTGTGGTGTGACCAATCACCCCCTTGACCAGGGCCTTCACCTTTGCCGTCGAATGCCCGGCCACATTCGTGAGTAGCCCCTTGCCCCGGCCGAAGGTATCCATGGCCTTCCACACCGACATGCCCTTTCCGGCCGTCGCGATCTTGCCCACTGCCTTCAGACCCTTGGCAGCACCGAGGATCGAGATTGCCGCAATGCCTGCAGTGAGGACGAAGGCCCCCCAGTTGCCATCTTTCAAGGCTTTGCCGAGGGCCCCGACGACTGTGAAGGCGGCGCCTATCCCATTGATGACCAAGGCCACCACGGCCAAAGGTGGGACGACAATGGCGAGCAGGCTCACCGCGAAGCCGACCCAACCGATGACTTCGCCAATCTTCGACAGTGTCTCGGATTGATCGATCAGGAACTGCCTGGCGGTCTCTAAACCCTTGTTGAAGTGGTCGATGAGGGTGTCATTGAGGCCACTGGCATCGAGGGCCGACGTGATCGTGTGGGCTGTGTGTTCGGCGGCGGCCTTGCGCTCATCGATCAGGCCGCGGAGTGCCGCCTTGGCACTGGCCACGTTGGCGCGGGCGGTTCGGCGCCGAGCCTCGACGTCATCGTATTCGGACTGAAGGCTGGTGATCTGGGCGGGATCAGTGGACGACAGGATCTGACGATGGAGGGCTACCGAGTCATCGAAATTGTTCACGTCCGTGGCGTGGTCCCCGGCCGCGTCGCGTGCCAATTGGTCTGCCTTGAGCTGGATCGGTTCCAGAGTCGCCCGGTAGGCATCGAGCGCGGCGGCAGTGCCGTTGTAGCGTGCGACGACGAGCTCGAGTTTGCCTGCCACAGCACTGACTTGGGACTGGATTGTGTCGAGGCGCTGGCTCTGGTTACTACCCCGGATGATGCGTTGGAGGCCATCGTGGGCCTCCCGCACCTTCGTCGCCGTGGCTCGCAGGTGTGTGACTTCCGCCGCAATAGCGGTGCTGTCTCCATTGACCGGGTCCGAGTGGTACCCCAAAGGCGTGAAGTCCGCCGGGATGCGGCTCATTTGTCGTCATCCTGTTCATCGTGATCGCTCTGGTCCTCGTGCGAGTCGGCCTTGTGCTTGAGGCCGGCGAGTCGTGTGGCCGCCGACTCGCTTGGAGAGCCGTCGGCTCTGCTTCCGGTGCTCGTGGCCATCGCACTCCCCGATGAGGTGGCCGAAGTGGTCGGTGAGCCCCCCGGCGTGGCGGGCCCAGTCGGCGAGGGAGTTGAACCACCTGTGCTGCCGGAGCTCGCACCTGGATGCCCGATTGAACTCAGGGCCGCCATCGGTGCCATGGCGGATTGGGCGAGCTGCCCCGTTGCGGATGCGACCCGTGGGGCTGCCGACCCGATGGCGAGCCCGGGGCGGGCGTCGGGACTGGCGGATCCTCCCACGGATCCGGTGGGCGCCGCCGACGATGCGGCTCCGCCGATGGAGGCGGCAGCATCGGTTCGCGCCGCCCCGGAAGCAGGTGTGTCGCCGCCAATGGGGGGGACGCTGTCCGGTGCCGTCGGCGGCGGAGTGAGGTCCCGCAGCCGAGCGGCAGCCGCTGCTGCTGCACCGGCGGCTGCCCCGCCAGCGCCTGCCCCACCCCCGGACCCGCCACCCCGAGTACTGATGCTGTCGTCAAGAGCATTGGCAGCAGGGTCGCCGGCGCCGGTCGACAACGCGTCCGTCCGCCCGAGGGGTTCGGTTGACGTGCCAGGCACCTGAGTTGCCTTGTCGGTTGCTGGCTCAGCCTCGGCCGACGACGCGTCGAGATCCGCCTCGGTCAAGCGGTCAGGTGCATCGGCAGGTGAATCTCCGGGATCCGCGTCATCGGGTGCCCCCGGAGGAGGTGTTGCCTCCCCCGAGGCTCCACCCTTACCGGTGGAATTCGTTGTGTCCGAGATGACCGCCCCGGCCGAGCTGTCTCCATGGGTCGCGGAAGCACCGGCATACCGAGTGGACGGATCCCGGGATGCGCCAGCGATCTTGGACGTCACTGATTGTTCCGGCAGCCGACCGAACATGGTCAGGACTGCAACTGCGCTGGCACCGATCAGCGTGATCGGCAGCCCGGCCTGGACCAGGCGGTTTGCCTCCTCGGACCAACGGTCGAGAAGCACGGTGAAGTCGGCATTGTCCCGTTCCACGAGCGCCCGGACATCCGGATCGATGCCCTCCCACCCGGTCGGCAGGTCAGTTGTCGCCGCCGGAGTCTGGGTCGTGCTGGGTGTGGGCGGCGACACGGGAGTGGGCGCCGCTGGCGTGTTCGCTGCGCCACCAGACCCCTCGCCGACTGGAGCCGAGGGTGCTGGGGCAGACGGCGGGGGCGACGCCGCTGCATGAGGCGGGATGGTCGCCCCGATAGCCGTGCCACCACCGCCCGATGGCGCAGTGACTGTCGCGGGTGACACTGGGCTGCCGTTGTCGGGCGTGCCCGACTGACCCGCGAGCGCCGTGGCGTGCTTGACGTCCTCGGCATTGAGGTCGTTGCGAAACTTGGTCACCTCGGTGGCCAGTGCATCGATCTCCTTGACGAGTTTCTCGCGATGGATCGCCCAGTCACCGGAGACTCGTCCCAGGACACGACCCAGGTGACCGGGAGCATCTCCGACACACGCTTCGAGCGTGCCCTGATCCTGGCTCGTTGCCAGAATCGCTCCCTTGGCCGCCTCAAGGGTTGCTTCTGTGCGCCTCAGGTCTTCGATCTCGACGTGGAGGATATCTGCCATGTCTGCTCCTCAGTCCACGAGCGGGAGTTGGATGCGGGTGGTCTTGCCTGCACTGATCCAGTAGCCACGTCCGACGGGGAAGTCGCTTCGTCGGCACCGCGGCAGGCTGGTCCGCACCACGGTGTCGCCGTCCACGGAGTCGGGTTGCAGGATGAAGCCCGTCCGCGCGTTCCGGCACTCGGTGAGCAGTCCCCATGAACTGGCCCAGGCGGTGGTCTCCCCGTCCGCGACGAGCAGGTGGCCGTTGCGTCGGCAGGCCTTGGCGAGATCGGTCAGAGCGCTTTCGACTTTGGTGCCCACGAACTCGGGGAGCGACTCAATGAAGATGCCCATCATGGGCGCCTCGTCGGGTGCGGGGTTTTCGGCCAGATCCATGAGTACACGGATGAGTTCCTCTGAGGATTCGGCACCCACCCCGGCGTTCTGCCACAGCCCCAGATCGGTAAGAGGCGAGCGTCTCGCGGAGAGGTGCACGAGGGGCACCTCGGGATAGCGCCGTTTGACCGATTCGGCAAGCCAGTGCACGGCCGAGGTGCGACCAGACTGGGACAGCCCGGCGACGATGATGATGCCTGAGGGGTCAAAGCCAACCGGCGCGAGATCGATGTCGCGCACGCCGAGCACGGGGCGACCGGCCACCTGCACCGGCATGGTCGAAGCCGGGATCAGCGTGGGCAGCGATCGGATGGGCTCCGGGAAGGAGTTGCCGTGGCGACGCATGACTGCGGCCAGTGCCTCGATCTCCCGGGCCTGGGCTGCCACCTGGACGTCATCGCCGAGGATCGCCAACTGCAGTTCCTGTGGCTCGTCGACCTCCATGCATCGCCCGGCCGGGCTTTGCGGGGTGATTACATCTTTGGGCACGTTGAGGATGAGGTAAGCATCCTCGGTGGCCTGCCGCAGGACCAATTTCCGAGGGAACGCAGCCATGATCGATGAGGGAAGGCCAGTCGGGCGGTCACTGGTGACCGCGACGTGAATACCCAAACTGCGACCGTCGCCGAGTAGCCGCAGCAACATCGCGTAGAGGGTCGACCTTCCCGTCAGGGACTCAAACTCCTCCCGGAAGGTCGTGAAGCCGTCGATCAGGAGGAGCATCCGTGGCTCCTGCGGTTGGCCCGCCAGTGCCCGGTAGTCGGTGAGTGTGGCCGCTCGCACAGCCGAGAACCGCTCGGCTCGTCGTTCTGCCTCGTCGGTCAATTGCCGCAGGACCCGCCCAACACGCTCCTCGTCATCGCCGTTGATGATCGACCCGACAGAGGGCAGAACCTCGAGGGCCGACAGCCCGCCGCCTCCGAAGTCGAGGCCGTAGATGTGCACGGGGCCGGACTCGGGCGTTATCGAGGCAGCGATGGCGAGTGACCGCAGAGCTGTCGACTTTCCCGAACCCGAGGCGCCGACATAGAGCAGGTTGCCGTCGCGGTCGGGGTTGAAATGCCGCACGACGTGCGCCTGGTTGTCCGGGTCGTCCATGACCCCCAGCACAATCTGGTCATCGCGCGACTGGCCCAAGGTGCTGAGGTCATAGATGTCACCGATGGGGTCCAGCCAGGGCCGTCGAGGGTGTGGCACCGCCCCGCGGCGGGCCGCTTCGGCAACGGTATCGACCACTCGCTCGATGTCCTTGGCATAACCCTCCGAGACGCTGGCCCGCTCCGGCACCTTCCAAGGAGCAGCCATACCGAAGTCGAGCTCGTTGATGACGATGGGCGGAGCTGTCGGTCGATCTGGGGTGCGGGCTCCCGGAAACCCTGACTGGAAGGCGGTGATTCGTCCCGGCCCAGTCTTTGCCGCACCACGCCCCGGTATCGACGGATCAAAGTGGGCCGCCATCGGGGTCCCCAGCACATCGACGGAGTCGTGTTCATCCGCCATACGAAGGGCAACGCGCAAGTTGGTGTTGGCCCGCAAGTTGTCCTTGATGACACCAGCAGGACGCTGGGTCGCCAAGATGAGATGCAGACCGAGGGATCTGCCACGTTGAGCCACATCAACGACACCGTCGACGAACTCTGGAACCTCAGCGACCAACGCAGCGAATTCATCGACCACGATGATCAAGCTGGGGGGACACTCAGGGTCGCCGGACTTCTCGAGTTCGAGCAGGTCCTTGGCCCCCTTCTCGTTGAGGAGGTGCTCGCGGTAGCGCAGTTCCGCGCGCAGGCTCCGCAGGGCCCGGCGAACGAGATGAGTATTGAGGTCTGTGACCAGCCCAACGTAATGCGGCAACTCAATGCACTTGGCGAAGGCCGCCCCACCCTTGTAGTCAACGAAGAGGAATGTCACTCTGTCAGGGCTGTATGCGTTGGCCATCCCCAGCACCCAAGACTGCAGGAACTCGCTCTTGCCGGCCCCGGTGGTGCCACCCACGAGTGCATGCGGACCCTGGGTGCGCAGGTCGAGCGTGAACTCCTCCGAGCCGGCATGCCCGACGAGGGCGCGGAGCGTGCTCGGCCCCTCCAGCGGCTGGGGCTGGCCGATGCGCCGCACCAGCGATCTGTTCTCTCGCCAATGCGCCAGGACGGCATCGGCGTCATCGCACATGGCCTTCCCGAAGAGATTGACCACGCTCATGGCGCGTGGCAGGTCAGATTCGTCCTCCACCGGAGCACCTGCATCCACTACGGGAGCGAGGGCTCGAGCGAGAGAGTCTGCCTGTGCGACGGCGACCTCTTCAGTCCGAACGTCAGGAATCGTGAATCCCCGCCGCACGAGTCCCACGGCAGAACCACCGCCGACACCCAATTCCACGTAGGCACGGCAGGCCGCCGGGAGGTCGCTGACAAGGCCAGCAACCCACAACACGAAAACACCAACATCTGGGCCTCGCTCGGCGATCCGAACCAGACGCGCTCGCTCGATGGACGGGTCGTCCGCGATGACCAAGACCGACGGGATGATCGGAGCCTCCACGGACTCTTCGCCGGTCACCGGACCCCGGTGCGTGCCTCGGTCTTGACCATCACGTCGTGACTCCACGAGTTCTTCGAGCCTGGCCAGCAAGATGCGTCCAGTACCCGCGTCGCAGGAAAGGTGGGCCCCCGGCAAGGGTGAATGGGGCGATGAGGTGTGTGGCATCCACTCGAGCCATTCCCACCGAGGCCGACCGGCCGTCGAAGTCAGACACGCCATCACGACCTCGGCTGGTGAGTGAAGGACAGCGACTTGGGTTGCTAGGGCGCGTGCCACGCCGTCGACATGGGGTCGCGCTCCCGCCAATCCGACGCCTCCGACCGACCGCAGGTCCACGGAAACGGGTGCATCCGAGAGGGACACCGAGTCGATGGCGAGCCTTCGGGCCGCCTCCGTGAACTCGGGAAGTCCACCTGGCCTCGGCAGGTCGAAGGATGCGAAGGAGGGGATGGTGCCGACCCCAAGCCGAACCCGAAGGAACTCAGGATGCTCTGGTCGCCGCGACCAGAGGAGCGGCGCCAACTGGTGGGCGGCTCGCACGCACTCCGAAGTCGATGGGAACAGACCTTCCAGCGCCCTGCGATCAGCATCGGCGTGAGCGGCCAAGTCCATTGCCGCAACATCCATCCCTGCGCGGAATGACAGCGTTGCCTGCTTTTGAGCGCGCCTTCCTCGCACCTTCTGGTCGATCCAGTTGCCAATCATGAGCAGCGGCGAGAGAGCCACGAAGATCAGGCTCAGCGGGTTGCGCGTCATGAGAAACATGACCGCTCCCATGATCAACGGGGCCACCATTGCCAGCAACGGAAACTTCACCTGCTGCGGCTCCGTCGGGACGGCAGGCAATTCCAATGTCAACTGCTCGGGGCGGCGGAGCACGATGGGCGAGCGATTGAAGAGGATGTCGGTCGAGTTCGACGAGACCTCCGTGACAGCGCGCAGCACCCTCGCCTCGACGACCGACGAGCCAAGAGTTGCCTGATCACCCTGCTTTAGCTCAACGCGACTGACGAGGACGCCACCGACGAGGATGCCATTGGCTGACCGGTTGTCCAGGAGTTCGACCTTGTCGCTCACTCTGACTCGAGCGTGTAATCCCGAGACCATGGGATCCGAGAGCCGGATCATGTTTGTTGCGGAGCGCCCAATGGTGGATTCGCCCTCGGCAAGGGGGAATTCCTTACCTGCATCAGGCCCCTCGACAACCCGAAACACAGCGACAGGGGCACCGGTGGCACCCTGGTGGGCGAGCGGCTCCGCCGCGACCAGGTCAAGGACCGCACCAGAGCGCAATCCGGACTCGAGCAGGGAGACATGGGTCGGCAGCACACGACCAAGGCGGGGATCAGTGCCGGTGACTTTAAAGGTCACCTCCGAACCAGCACCGCTGGCTGCCACTTCGCCAGAGGCGACGAGCGCGGTGGCAACATCCCCAACCGTTGCGGTGGCATCCGCCGTGATCTGGACGTGACGCTCAGATGGAGCGGCATTCGGCTGACGGATGGTGGCCTTCAGACGCATGTGCCATCACCATCCCGCAATGCCATCTGGTCGGCCACTGTGTGCTCGTTTCCGTTCCTGTTCAACGCTGTTGGAAGGAATCTAGAAGCCGGGCGGTGAGCCAGATAGTCGCCAATACAGGTGACATCACGCAGGTACCCGACGCGGGATACGCATCTTGGCGCGACCCCGCGGCCGCCCGGCGTTCAGGGGTTTCGGCAGTTGCTCAACAGGCCGATCGTCCCGGAAGAGCAACCCCCGCACGGAAAAGCGTCGAAGGATCCGCCGACGTCTGGACGTCGACAGGGTGAGCGACTTCCGTGCCTGCGTGATCTGGGCCCAGTAGGCGATGACCGCCGATCCCTCTGGCTCGCCGTAGCCGAAGACCGTCGCATCCGCCGCTGCGGCCAGTTCCGGTTGTCCCACCAGCGATGCCTGCTCCTTGCGCGTCAGACCTCTTGGAACTTTCAGCCCCAGATCACGCGCGTGGTCGACGTAATCACGCCACCCCTCGGCGAGCCTTCGGGAGGCTGGGCCGCGCCGGCGCCGACGACGTCGACGGGCGCTGCGAGCGATTGCGAGGACTCCCGCGACGACCATCAGCGCCAGCAGTGGGTAGCCGATCACCCTGAGCAGCAACAGAACCCATCCGGGCAGTGCACCCAGTCGCTCGAGCAGGGTCGGGGGCCGGACGCTCGCCGACGTCGTCTGGAAGGTGGCGTCGACCGAGCCCGGCGGGCGTTGGGCGTTCGGCGGTGGGACGTCGGCCGCATTCGAGTCCTTGGCGGTCGCCCTCGGCTGCTGCTCCGGCGTCTTGTTGCGATCCGGCATGAATGTCGCGGTCGGCACCACAGCCCATCGACCATCGCTGCCCAACACCTCGACCCAGGCGTGGACATCCTGGCCGCGCACGGCGCCGCCCTCCGGCACCACCGCACCCATGACCACTCGTGCCGGGATGCCGAGTCGATTGGCCATCAGGGCAAACGTTGACGCGTATTGCTCGTCGTTCCCGACGAGCTGCTGGCGGCCGAGGAAGGTCGTCGTCCGTGCCACCCCGTGGCCCGGGAGGTATTGCGTCTCCCCGGAGCGAGTGCCATCGCTGTAGGCGCCGCCGTGGAGCGCGCCAGCGACCGCCTGCAGTTGCTCCCAGGGCGTCGGCTTCTTCTCGGCCCACTTGGTTGTCCTCGCCGACACAACCTCCGTGGCCGCAGAGGGCAACGTGGCACCTCCGCCCGGAGCGAAGTCCGTCGCGACCGCGGCGACCGGCGCTGCCGCGATGGTCACCGTGTCACCGGCCGCCAGCCTCGCCGGCACGATCGCTTGACCCGTGGTCGGGTTGTAGTGGACGGTCTCGGCCAGTTGCTTGGCACGCTCCCCAGCGAAGGCCAATGTCGTGGGGTAGCCCACCGAGGGCACCCACGCGTTGACGTCGGTCAACCCGGCGTATGCCGCACCGATCGTCACCGTCGCACGCTCAGTGGATGGCGGGGCGCCTTCCATTGGCGCGATCGTCGAGCCCACCTTGCGGAAGTCGGCCGCCGCCCCACCGGAGGCGCCAGCCGCGCTCCATACCGTGCCGCTGTAGTCGTCGAGGACAGCGATCCGCACCAAGGAACCAGCCTTGGGCCCTGACACGGTGAAGAGCTCCTGGTCCCACACCTTCTGGGCGCCCTCGGTGTACTTGCGGAACCCGACGAGGGGACTCGGGTATCGGGTGATGTCGAAGGGAGGGTGAACATACGTGCGCAGCACCGTGCGGCTTCCGTCCGTCGCCGGCAGGTGCCCACCCACCAGCGCGCCGACGGCAACCGATGCGAGGAGGAGGACGACACCGATGACGGCCTGGCTTCGCAGAGCCGCTCCGGTTCCCACAACACGGAGTTGACGCCGGCGCCGTAGCGCCACCCACGCAAAGCAGGCCACGGCGAAGCCCAGGCCGTGCACGAGCAGCCCCGCCGACTGGAAGGTGCCGAGCAGGATCACGATGACCAGCAGGATCACGAGCAGCAGAACCGGCCACCCGGGGCTGGACGAGCGGCGCGCCCACACGAACGTGGCGGCGGCGAAGCCGAGTCCCAGCAGATAGGGCAGCACGAGGAACTGGCCGGACCCATCGACGGGGGGGAGGGTTGTGAGCAAGCCCTTCCACCCAGACACGGTGAGGTTCGCGAGCTTGCCCAGCACGGACCCAGTCGGCAGGAAGCCGGCGATGGCGTCCCCGGAGAGGGCGAGCGCGCCACCGAAGAGGAAGAAGGTGACAACCAGCATGAGCGCCAGCACCAGCCAGTGTTGCTTGAGCACATTCGCCAAATGCGCCACTACGACACCGAGAACGAGACCGACGGCGCTGACCAGCAGGAAGCGTGGGGAATCGAAGGTGGTGTGGAAACCCCACAGGGCCATCAGGCCGAGGACAAGGATGAAGCCGCCGTCGACCAGGTCGTCCCGGGTGGGTCGACCAGTGACGGCCAGCCGCGCCTTCGTGCGATTGGCAGTGATCGAGCCGCTGCTCGGAGCGACAGGGTTGGCGCTCACGACGACACCTTTCCGGCGAGGGCTCGCGGGAGGTCACCGATCCCACCGATGGTCACGATGCTGCGGCCCCCGCTGCGTTGGAGGCCGATCGGCGCCCCGTGCTCGACCCGGACCACCACAACGTTGACGTCCGGCCCGAAGAGGTTGGCCGTGCGACGGATGGTGAGCAGCGGAGTGAGGGGCCCGACGAAGAGCACGGCGGCGCTCACGTTGGGTGCGATGCGGGCCAGGTGACCCACCGTGGACTCGAGCGTCTCCTCACCCAGTCGGGCACGGGAAAACAGATCGAGAGCCGTATGCCGCTTGGGCCGGCTCAGCACGAAGGGACCGCACGCCTCGCTCACGTCCTGCTCGTCCTTGAGTGCACGCACCAGCACCGAGGCGGCTCCGCTTACCGCTGTCTCGAACTCCTCCGGGTCGGTCCAGGCTGCCGCCAGACAGTCCACGACGACCGCGATGTGCGACCGTCGGGTGTCGAGGAACTGGCGCACCATGAATTGCTCGCTCCCCGTGCTGCCGGACCTCTTGGCGCTGCTGAGCCAGTGGATGTGCCGCCGGTCGTCGCCGGGGGCGTACTCGCGCAGGGTGTGGAAGGCCAGGTCGGACATTGACATGTCATTCGTCGAGCGACCCTCCAGGTCCTTCAACATGCCCGACCCCAGCGGCTCGAGGTAGACCGTCCGAGGGTGGACGAAGAGTTCGACGGGTGTCGTCCATGTGACTTCGCGCCGAACCAGGCCGAAGGGGTCGCCCCTGAGGGTTGTTGCTGGCCCGACAAGGTAGAGACCGCGTTTCTGTGACGGCATGACCACCACATCCGAGAACTCGCCACCGGGGGCCAACCCGGGAATGCCGAATCGCGTGATGGTAGGTCCTGTCGGCAGGTCCAGAGGGACAGGCAGCATCGGCCCCCGACCAACGTTGCGCACGGTCACCTCGATGGCCGAGGAGTCGCCCGCCATGACGCGCTGCGGCTCCACCCTCGTCGTGACGGCCAGGCTCATCCTGCCGATCGTGAGCAAGGCCGACAGTCCGAAGAGCGCAAGCAAAGCGGCTGCGGCATACGAGAATTCACGCCATCCGAAGGTTGCGGCCACCGCCCAACAGGCGATGGAGGCACCCAGGACGAGCCAGCCCAGGCTTGAGACACAGTCGAGGACGCGCCGAACCGGTCCCAGCACCGGTGCCGCGAGCTCGCCCCACTCCAGCCACGTCTCCGATGCTCTCGCCCGGGCGGAGCGAAGTCGTTCGCCCGGGATGCGCGGTGCGGCCTTCGTCTCGACGACCTGTTCGGCTCGACGGACACGGCGACTCGTCCGGGTCTCGACCGGAAGGTCGACGTCAGGGGGAGCAGTCATGGTGGTATGCCGCGTCAGCTCAGTCGGTGCGCCGGGGCGGCCACGTCGGCGAGCAGCTCATCGATGACTCGACCGACCTCGACGCCGGTGAACTGGGCCTCGTCATTGAGCAGGAGCCGGTGGCACAGGATGGGGTGCGCAAGATCCTTGATGTCATCAGGGGTGACGTGATCGCGGCCCTGGCTGATGGCCCAGACCTTGGCGCATCGGATGTAGGCCAAACCACCACGGATGGAGAGTCCCAAAGCGACATGGGGATGGCGTCGCGACTCCTCGGAGAGGCGCGAGACGTAGGCCAGGATCGCTGGGTCGGTGTGGACCTGACCCGCCAGTGCACTCATCTGCGCCACCGCCTGGGCGGAGATGACCGGCGACACCGAGGCACTCCGGTCGCGAGTCACCGCTTGGGAGAACAGCTCGACCGTGGTCTCGTGGTCGGGATAGCCGAGCGAGGTCTTCATGAGGAAGCGGTCGAGTTGCGCCTCAGGGAGGCGATAGGTGCCGGCCTGCTCGATCGGGTTTTGCGTCGCGATGACCATGAAGGGCTCGCCCACCGAGTGGCTCGTGCCATCGACCGTGACCCGGCTCTCCTCCATGACCTCGAGGAGCGCGGACTGCGTCTTCGGGGAGGCCCGGTTGATCTCGTCGGCAAGGACGATGGTCGCAAAGATCGGGCCGCGGTGGAAGGTGAACTCCTGGCTGCGCTGGTCGTAGATCGTCACGCCGGTCACGTCGCTTGGCAGCAGGTCCGGGGTGAACTGGATCCGGCTGTGCGTGCCCTTGACGGTGTTGGCCAGCGCCTTGGCGAGCTGCGTCTTGCCCGTGCCGGGATTGTCCTCGAGGAGCATGTGCCCCTCGGAGAGCAGGCAGGTCAGCACCAGGCGGACCGTGCGCTCCTTGCCACGGACAGCGAGTTCGACGTTGTTCGCCATCTGGGTGAACGTGTTGGCAAACCACTGGGCTTGCTCAGGGGTAATGGTCATGTTGGCTTTCCTCACCAGTCGAAGCGCTTGCCTGCGCGATTGCCTTGCTGGTCCTGACAGGTCACTTCGACCCACCCGGGGGAGTGTCCGAAATAGTTCGGAGACTGCTTTGTCTCATTCGGCCCTTGTTGCCATCCCACGAAACCTCCGTTACCCACGGAAGAAGTCGCAGCGCAGTTCACGGTGCTGAGGAACTGACTAGTTTGGACGGTGATGAAGTAGCACGCGCTGGAAGAGCAGCCCGGTTGCCCTTGGGCGGGGGCGCCCTTGGAGATGGCCACAGACACGGGTGGGGGTGGAGGCGGATCCGCTTGGACCTGGTTGGAGTCGGCCTGGCCAGGAGGGGTGCGTCCGGCCGTGTCCGAAACAGTCACGTGGGCTGACTGCGTCTGGCTCCAATCCACGTCATAGTTGCCGGAACTCCAGTTCTGGCTGCCGACTGTCGAGAACGACCACTCCTTCGTACCACCGGAACCGTCCGTCCACACGCGCACACTAATTTGGCGACCGTTGCCGTCGGCAGACACCGAGACCGACATCGTCTTAGCGGCAATTTTGTTCATCGTGACGCTTGGTTTCGGAATAGGACCGTAGGGAGTGACGCTCGCAGAGGGAGACGAGTTGGCGGTTCCCATCGTCGTGCGCGCAGCCAAGGTGAGGTTGTAGGCCTGCCCATTGGTCAACCCGGTGACGGTACCCGTGACGCCACTGTCGCCCCCCGCCGGCACGGAGGTAGAGAAGGTTCCTGGTGACACCGCAATTGTTGATGCCTGCCCGTCGCGGGAATTGAACGCGTTGAAAGTGATCTTCACGGTGCCGTTTTGTCCTGTTGCCTCGACCGCGGTGATTTCCGGGGGACTGGGGAGGGCCTTGGGTGTGTAGGACTGGGATGAGGCTGGTCCGGTCCGGCTGACTCCCATGAAGGTGGACGTGGGCGTGACCGAATACGAGTACGGCGTCCCGTTGACGCCATCTGCATTCGTGCACGTCCCGCTGAAGGTGTTGCTCCCACCGTTGATGGTTGCGCTGCACGCCATGTTGCCCGCGGGGCTCCGGGAGCCACCGATCGTGAGCCCACTGGCTGCTGGTCCGTTGAGGTTTCCGGAGAAGGTGGCCACCACGGCCACCGCATCCTGCGCCGTCTGGGGTGAAGCGATCGTCATGGATGTAATAGTCGGTGTGCCCGCGGCATACACGGTCGCCGTCGAGGTCGGGCCGGTCGTCGAGTTGTTGCGAGCCTGCAGCGTCACCTGGATGGGCGGTCCGTTGGTCAGGCCAGCGATGGTCGCGGTCAGCGCACCGCCCACGGCCTGCGTGGTGCCGTTGTAGGCGAGGATGTAGTCGGTGATGGCCGAGCCCTCACCTTGCGCCGACGGCCAGGTCAGCGTGGCCGTGCCGTCACCCGCCGCCGTCTGGGTCGCGACAACCGCGAGCGGCTGGGAGTTGGGACGGTTCGCCTGAGTCGTCGTGACCGAGCGTGAGAAGTCCGACCAGCCGGCCTTGTTCTCGGCCCGCACCTGGAAGGTGTAGTCGTCCCCATTGGTCAGCCCGGGGACGGTGCATGGGGTCGACGGGCACGCCTGTCGGCCACCGCTCCACGTGACCTCGTAGCCGAGGATTGGGGCGCCATTGCTCGGCGGGACCGGCCAACTGAGGGTGACCGAGCGCGACATCATCGTGGCCTGGAGCTGCGGCTGACCGGGGGGATCCGGCTTGGTGAAGACGTCGAAGCCGATGGTCCCGGTCACCCGGCGTGCTTGATCGGCGGGGTTCTTCTCGGTGACATCGGAGAGGACGACCTGGAACTCCATCCGCCCGTGGCTCGTGGCGGACGGCGTGATGGACGCCGACATGCCGTTGACCGAGGCCTGAGCATCCATTCCGACGGTCTTGGTGATCGAGATCGTGTGCGGCTTGGGGTCCTTCAACGGGGAGCTGAAGTACGACGTCAGATCGACCTGCCGCGCCTCGCCCGCTTTCATCTCCGGCAAGGAGATCGGCGACAGGGTCGCCGGTGGTGCCTCGACAACGACAACGTTGAGCAGCGACGGCTTCGCCTTGGTGCCAGCCGCCGTGACCGAGATGACGCCCGCCTGTCCAGGGGTTGAGTCACTGGAGGCGTCGATGACCAGGGCGCGACCGTTCTTGATCGACACGCCATCAACCGGGGTCTGCCAAGCCCCCTCGAAGGTCAGCTTGTCGGCCATGTCCTTGGTCGGGGACCACACCGAGCACAAGCTGGTGATGTCGCGGCTGACCTCCTTGCCGCCACGGGTCACTGGGATGACATCGGTCGGGCAACGCAGCACCGGTGTCTCCGGGCCCACTTGGACCGGGATCGCCACAAAGGCCTTGATCCCCTCGGGATCGTCGAGGGTCTTGCCATTGGTGAACTCCGCGACGACGGCGCCCGGTCCGATGTAGCCCGGCGCGCCCGTCACCGTCAGTTCGGTGCCGCTGGGCGCCGACGCCGACACCTTGCCCGACGGGCCAGCGGTGATGAGATCGGTCAGGGTGAGCGACACCGGCTTCTGCTGCGGGTCCTCGACGTAGTCCGCCACCTTGACGGTGATCGGCTTGCCCTCCTCGACAGTGATGGTCTTGCCCGGGCGCAGGAAGGGTCCGCCGACGCCCTCACTGGGGATGTAGATCACCGCAGCCGAGGTGGCGCCGGACTCGTCGGTGACCTCGAAAGGCACCGCGCGCACGTTCTTGCCCACCGGGACGGTGACCTTGCCACCGCTGACCTTGGCGGTCGACAGGCCGACCTTGGTCACCTTGAGCCGTCCCGCGTCACCGTCAGGGTCGTAGGCCGTGGCCAGCACGTCGACCGTCGCCTGACCCGTCCCGTCGGGCTTGACCGTCGTGTCCTGAAGGCGCGGCGGATTCTTGAACCCATCGACCGCGAATACAGTCACCGTCGACGGGGCACTCTCACCGGCGTTGCCCTTCAGCCCGTAGGAGAACTGGACGGGGCGGTCGCTCGCCGACCCCGCCACGGCGGAGATCGCCTGGGTCGTGTCGTCGACCTTGGCACCGGCCGGCAGGTCCTTGCCGAACTGCTCGAGCGGCAGCACCGTGACCGGGTCGGTCTTGCCGAAGGACGCGGACAACAACGGATAGAGCGTCACCTTCGACCGTGGGGACGCAGTGATCGACAGCGGCGCAGGGACGGCGAGTTGGGGCACCGTCGGCGGCGTCACACCGACGCGGATCGTCGAGGCGGCGGTCGCCCCGTACCGATCGGTGACGAGGTACGTGAAGGTGTCGGTGCCCTGGGCGGACTCGTCCGGGTAGGCCTGGTAGGTGATGCCGGTCGGCGAGTAGCCGAGAATTCGGCCGAGCTTGGGTGCCGAGCCGATACCGATGACCGACGTCGAGTCGCCATCCGGGTCCGCGTTCGTCGGATCGATGGGCACGACCACGGTCTCGCCAGAGACCGCCCGCGCCTCCACGGGCCGCGGCGCCGGAGCTTGGTTCGTCATCGCCTCGGTCGGCTCGGGCGTGACCGTCAGCTCGATCACCCCGGTGGCGCGATCACCGGCCTCCGTCTGCGCCACATACTCGACGATGAGCTTGGTCTGGGCCTTGAGGCCCTGCGGCGCGACGTAACGGACGGCGTCGCCGCTGACGTAGGCCGAGCCCAAGTCACCCGCGGAGGCATCGGTGGCGCCCGGGTTGTAGACCTTGAGTTGGCCAGCTGCCTTGGTCCCGGGGACGTTGCCGAGCAGGCTGAGAGTCGCCCCGGATAGCGCCGCGTCGTTCTCGAGCACCCTGATAGACGTCGCGTCGTCGGTCCGAACCGTCGCGTAGTCCGGTCGGGTGAGGATCTGATCAGGACTTGCCGTCGGCAACTGGGTGACCGAGACCACTCCGTCCACTGGCTCCGACACACCGTTGGAGAGTCGGTACGTGACCATGGTCGGGTTCTCGGTCAGCGCCGCGGTCGACGGAGTCAGCTTGAGCCAGTGACCGCTGACCACGGCCACCTTGAGTTGGGACGGGTTGGCTGCCGCGGCCGACTGCACGGTGAGCACGGACCCCAGCGGATCGGAGTCATTGGACAGGACGTCCACGAGCACCGACCCCGTGCCGCGCACGACCGCCTGGTCGGGGACGGCCACCGGCGAGCGGCTGTCCTCCCTCGCCGGATCGATGTCCACCCGCAAGGCGCCCTGGCTGACCGCCGCACTTCCGAAGGCTGCGGAGTAATCGAGGAAGAAGTGCCCAGGTTGCGAACCGGTCACCGACACCTGGCCCGAGATGAGGTCCGTCTGGACGTCCAGCCCCTCCTTTGCCCCCACCGGGCCGGCGAGCTTCATGACCGCTTTCGGGTTGAGCGGGTCCGCACCCGGGATGTCGTTCATGAGCGGCGTGATCACAATGGGACGGCCCACCTCGCCCCGCCCGACATCGGGTTGGGTGACGATCGGAGCGGCCTTGATCTCGGCCGATCCGAGCACGTCGACCGTCAGGTCATGTGCCACCGGCTCTGATCGACCGTCGGAGACCTGATAGGTGACCTTGGCCTGTGCGGCCTCACTCGTCGCCTGCGCCGTGAGCTCGATCCGCCCGTCGGAAGTGAGGTTCGTCGTACCCGCCGACACCGACGCGCCCGCGAGAGCCACCGGGTCACCGTCCCGATCGCGCCACTGGTCGAGTACCTGGATGGGCAGGGTCCCGCTCGATGCCACCGTGAGCGACGGATCGGAGGCACCTTCGCGTAGCACCGGCGGTTCGTTCTCGGTCAGGCCACGGTCCTGGACGTTGACGTCGCCCTTCTCCTCCGCCACGCCATTGCTGAGCTGATAGGTGAAGTCCGAGTCCCCGCCCTGGTCGGTCAGTTTGTAGATCAGCGTCTGACCGTCCGGGGCGATGCTCACCGAGGCGTTGGGGTTGCCCGGCTGGGTCACGCCAGCGATGGACAGGATGTGGCCACCCTTGTCGGTGTCGTTGTCGAGTACGTGAAGGATCGTGGTTCGACCGGGCCGCGCACCGAGGTGGTCGGGGTTGGCCTTCGGCTTCTCCTTGTCCTGTTGCACCAGCTGCTCGTCCACGACCGTCTGATCGGTTGGCGCGTCCTGGACCTTGTCCCAGTTGTCGACCCGTTGCAGGCTCTCGAGGTCGTAGACCTGTCCATTGGCGGCATCGTTGACCACCACCTGGGACCGGTTGACTCGGAAGACCGGCCGTGCCAGCACGGGCCCAGCGTTCTTCACCGCGAGCGGCTCGGCCTTCGCAGTTCCACAACCGCGCACCACCGATCCCGGTGTCCCGGACCACGCGGCATACACACAGTCGATCGACCGCACCGGGTTGCGCACTCTGACGGGTGCGGCCGGCTCGCCCGCCCCGGTGTCACTGATCAACCGGGGAGCGGCTTCCGGGGTCGAGATCGAGAAACCATAGAGCGCCTTGGGGGCCGCGACGAGCACCTCATCCGCATTGACCGACGCCACCTGCGCGCGGGAGCCAGCCACCAACTCGGCACGCTTCGTCGGCTTCTGCTCATCGACCGACAACGTCCCTGCGATGACGTCGAGGAAGACGACGTGGTCGCCGACGGCCGTCAGGTCAACCGACTCACGCGGTGACACCTTCGCGGTGACGGCCTTGCCGAAGCCGGCCCCCTTGACGGGCACGGTCACCGACTTACCCGTGACGTCCGCTGCGTGAACCGCTCCCGAGGAGTCGACGACGATCGCCGAGAAGCGCCCGCCTTCCTTGACCTGTGCGCCCTCAGCCGGCGATACCTCGGCGATCGGCTTGGCTGAGCCGTTGAGATCGGTGAGTGACGGCGGGGCGGTCGAGGCCGTGTCGTAACGAGATGCCCAAATCTTCCCGGAGACCGGATCGAGGGCCGCAATTGTGCCGCCCCGCATGTCGAGGATCGTGGTGGCCGGCAGGGGAACGGCATTGTCCGTCACGAGTTTGGCACTGGCCACGTCCACCGGGGTCAGTTTGCTGCCGGCGCGGTCCCATGCCAGGACGGTGCCCTGGTCCTGGGTGATGTCGAGCGCATACGCGGCCTGCACGCCACCACTGGGATTGAAGTATGCGTCCAACGAGGCGGCGGACTTGTTGAGCCGACCGAAGAGCCCACCCTTGTCGTTGGTGACCCAGATGCCGGCGTCGTTGAGGTCGACCCTGTTCGGCGGGTAGCCCTTGCTCAGGTAGGCGAAGTACACCAGCGAACTCGCGGCCAAGGTCGCCACGAGGACGGACGCCAGGATCCGCACTCGGCGAGGCTTCAGCCAGGTGACCTGCGGGAGACGGGCACTCGGCATACAGAGGGGTCCTTCGGGGGCAGATCAGGGCAGGTGGCTAGGGCTTCCGAGGTGACCCTAGGGAGTGAAAGCCCGACTCACGAGGGGCTCAGCGTGTTTGTCACCCGAAGTAGGGACAGTCGAGAGCGCCGGTTCCCACACTGTGGTCAGGAGCACCCCGGCTGGGACCACTCGGTGGTCGCATTGGATCCGTCGAGGCGCACGACGATGACCTCAAGACACACAGGCGCGTCGGACGAGGCAGGGACGGTTGCTGTCGGGTCCTTGCTCGTGCCGGTGGCTCCGCCCACGACCTGCCATCGGTACTCGTCGGTGTCGAGCGCTGCGGAGTAATCCCAATTGAACGTGACCTGGCCATCGGCGCGACTGGCCTTCACGCGCACCGGGCCGGGTGGCAGGACGTCCTCTCCGCCGCCGGCATCAGTCGTCGAGAGGGCCGAAGCTGTCGGCGTCGGAGACCCGTCTCCACCGCGACCGAGGAGGATGACGCCGAGAATCGCAGCCATTCCCAGCGCCACCACCCCGCCACCGATCAGGAGGCTCCGGGTGCGACCTTGAGCTCGAGGATCCGGACCGGCGGCAACATCGACCGTGGTGACGCGTGGGCGCAGCACCGTGCCGGCCTCGTGCCCCACCGATGACCGACGTTCGTCTCGGGGGCCACCAGCACCCGCGCCGTCGGGCGCCCCCGCTGGCCGGCGTTGGGTGCGTGCAGACCCGAGCGCATCCTCACGCGGGAGACCGCGGGCGCCGCCGACCACCGGTGGGCTGACCGAGGATCCGCTGGGGCGCGCCCGGATCACGGTGCCACCCTCAGGTATGCCTCCGGGTGCGTTGGGTATGCCGCTCGGGAGTGTGGATGGTCGGCTCACGGTCGAGGGCGTGGGCGGCCTGGCGTCGATCCCACCGGACGTGCGCAGGTGAGGTGGCACCTCATGGACGTGTGGCTCTGCGTCGATCACGACCGCCTCGGACACCTGCAAGCGCTGCTCGGCCTCGACGCTCTGGAGATTGCGGATGAACTCGGCCATCGTCCGCGGCCGCTGCTCCGGACGCTTGGCCATCGCCTGGCGAAGCACCCGTTCGAGGGACTCCGGGACGTCTGGCCGACCGGTCGACGGGGGCGCCAGATCACGGATCCGTGTCATCGTCGCGAGGGTTCCGTTGTCACCACCGGGCACCGTGAAGGGCGGCCGTCCGACCAGGAGGTGCCAGAGGGTGGCGGCCAAGGAGTAGACGTCCGAAGCCGGGGAGCCGTTGGTCGACGTGTAGAGCATCTCCGGCGGCGACCACGGAACCGATACCCCGACGTCCTCACTCACCTCCTCGGCCGACATCTGGTGGGCCACACCGAAATCGGTGAGTCCAGGCGAGCCCCACGGGGTCTTGAGGATGTTTGCGGGCTTGATATCTCGGTGGAGGAGGCCGGCGCGGTGAGCCGTCTCGACCGCCGACCCGACCCCCACCCCAGTGCGCAGGACCTCGGCGAGTGAGAGCCGCTCGTGGAGCACTCGTTGCTCGAAGGTGTCGCCCGCGCAGTACTGCATCGAGATGTAGGGCCGACCGTCTGCCGTCGTCCCTGAGCCGTAGACCCGCACGATGTTGGGGTGTTCGAGGGCAGCCATCGTGTTGGCCTCGGCCAGGAACTGGCGCGCTGCCGGCGAAGCCGGGTCGTCCTCACGGATGACCTTGACGGCGACTTTGCGGCCGCCGAGCGCGATCTCCTCATAGAGGTGCACATCGCCGTACCCACCAGCACCACTCAGCAGGCGGAGATGACGATGGCCGGCGATCTGAGGTGCCGGCAGCGTCATTCGGAGACCTCGAAGGTGATCTCCACGACCTCCGCGAGGATGATCTTGGTGCCCGGCTGGATGGTGATCGTGGAGTTCTGCGCCAAACGCTGACGACGGCCGTCCCGATCGATGACCTCGGTGCCATTGGTCGACCCCAGATCAGTCAGGCAGACATCCCAGAAGTTGAGAGTGATGCTGGCGTGCTGACTCGACACCTCCATGCGGGGATCGTTGATCACGACGAGGCGTGGGGCCGTGGTGCCTCCCGGAGGCACGCGAGGGTCTCGTCCCAGCACCAGGTCTCCATCGAGAAGGATGGGAGCTGCCGAGGGGATGGCGAGCCGGCCGAGAACGGGCCGGGGGATCTCCTGAGGCTCCTGAGCCGGAATCGTCGCCCCGCAGACTCGGCACTGCGCAGCGAACGCTTGGCTGGCGTGGCCGACCGGACACCACGCCGCCCAGACGGTCGGACCCGCCACGCTCGTTGCCGCCTGGAGGTGGGCGCGGTTGACGGTGCGGTTCCCGGCCTCGGGTATGCCGGCCGCAATCGGTCCAAGGGTCGGCGTCGGTGGCGGAGATGACGGCGACGGCGACTGGCTACCACCCAGGCCCAAGAAGTCCGGTAGGGCGTCGATGAAGCCGCCCGTCGACGGGCTCGGTGCCGTCGTGGGCGTCGACGGGAATCTCTCGAACTCAGGCGACGCCACGACGTCCAGTTCGGCTGGAGCCACCTCTGGAGGCTCGGGCTCAGGTGCCATGACGGCCGGAGTCTCGACAGGAGCGTCGGGCTCGGCTGGTGCGTCAGGTGCATCCGCGGGCGCGCTCGAAGAGCCCTCCGGAGAGCCGAAGAGCCGCTCGTACTCACGGATCGAGGCCAACACCTTCGGATCCTCGGAGGTCGCCGACTCGGCGGCAGGCTGCGGCTGCGTGGGCGGCTCCTCCGTCACCACCGCCACCTCCGCCGTCGTCGCTGGATCGGTCGCGGAATCAGGGGGCTCCTGAGCCCGCGCATCCGGCACCTCTGATGTCGCCTCGTCCGGCGCGAAGTGCGAGGACGCCGTGGGTTGGTCGACGGCGGTGGGCAGGGCCACCGAAAGATGGCTCACGGGGAGGATGCCCGCGATCACCGGCAGGTTCGCGATCCCCCTGCCATTCGCGCCGTGAAGGACGAAGCCCACCACCCCTGAGACGGTCTGGTCGCTGAGGATCCCGTGGGCAACCAGTTCGTCGGCGTCGCCCGTCCCCACCACTGAAGCACCCACTGCCCCCCTCAGGACGAACCGGATCTCCCCGGAGCCATCCGCGGCAGCCAGTCCGAAGTCGGGCGCCTCGGCCATGCCGCGAGACAGGATCGTCCCCACGATCTCGTCCACCGACGCCCCACCGTCGATACTCGACCACGCCTCGAGCACAACAGGGTGCGTCAGCGGGGCATCGAGGAGCAGCCACACCTGTCCCTTGACGCACGCGGCGCGGCCGCCTGGGGCAAAAGACACAATCGGCCAATCACTCATTGGGCCACCTCTCGCACGATCAGGTCACGGGGCACGGTGGTGTGGCCCCGCCGTTCCGTGGAGTCGGCACCACTGACGTCATCGACGACGATGACGGTCACATTGTCGTGGCCGCCCGCCTCCTCCGCTGCCTCGACCAGAGCGCGAGCCACGTCCTGAGCCTCCCGGGTGGCAGCACAGATCTCGGCGATCCGAGCATCATCGATCTCCGAGTGCAAACCGTCGGAGGCAAGCACGAAGCGCACTCCCTGGCCTGCTGGGACCGAGAAGAAGTCCACCGCGGGAGGCGGTACCTGCCCCACAGCGCGCGTGATCACATGGCGATCGGGATGCACTCTCGCCTCCTCGTGGGTGATGAGGTGGCCGTCGATCAGTTCCTGCACTTCGGAATGGTCGACCGTGACCTGTCGCAGAGTTCCACGGTCGATGACGTAGCAGCGGGAGTCCCCGGCGTTGAACGCGAGCCAGCCCTCCGCTGTGCGAGCCAGACCGCAGACCGTCGACCCGAGACCCTGAGACTCCGGATGTAGTCGTGCGTGCTCGAGCACTGCCTGGTTGGCCGCCTCCACGGCGGCAGCCAACTCCGCACGCCCCACGCCGACCACGTCCTGACGGGCGAGGGTGTCGATCGTCAGGGCACTCGCCACGTCGCCCGCGGCGTGCCCCCCCATCCCGTCGGCCACGACGACGAGGTGCTCCCCGGCATACCACGCATCCTCGTTGAGAGATCTGACGCGCCCCACACTCGTGACTGCAACCGCCTCGAACTCGCTCATCGCGACCCGCGTCGACGCCCGAGGGTGACCTGCCATGCCTCCTTGAGCGCCTTCCCGAAAGGCACCTGCGGCGCGGACACGACGATCGTCCCTGACATGGTGTCGTGCCACCCACGATGCCACCCGGACGTGTCGTTGAGCACCGTGAGGAAACCCAACCCCACGGGAATCATCATCAGGAACTGGTAGAAGCCGCGACCCAGCGCCCTGCCCACGCCGATCGGTCGCCGCGTCGTGGCGTCGACCACGCGCATCCCCATTACGGCCTTGCCGACGGTCTGGCCCAGCGTCCCGACGGCTCGCAGGTGGTAGAGAGCCGCCCCGCCGGAGAAGCCGAGGTAGAGGAGAAGGTTGAGCATCAGCAAAAGGTTCAAGACCGTGGCACTGCCGGAGAACAGGGAGGCCATGAAGAGCACCGTGATGACGGCATACAACGCCATCATGAGCACGAACGAGAGCATGAGATCGATGAGGTATGCCGCGAAGCGACGCCCGAGGTCGACGGGCTCACCCTCGAGCCGGTTCAGGTTCTGTGCAGGGTGCAGGGGTTGCGCTGGTTCTGGTCGCACCGCCCGCGACGGTGTGTGCGTGATGGGCGTCACGGCCTGGGGCTTGGCCTGAGCGGTCGTCACTGGCTGCTCTCTCAGGAGCTCGAGGGAGGCCCGCCGGACGGTCTGGCCAGGGTTGGGCACTGCGCCCCGGGGGGCGGTGGTCGGGGGAGAGCTCAGAGCTGACGGCGGAGTCTGAGCGACCTGAGCGCCGACCTCTGGGGACCGCGTGGACTGGGTGGACTCGATGGACCGCGCGGCAGGACCCACGAGGGGCCGACCGCACCGGGAGCAGGTCAGGGTGCGCTGGGACGGCGCGTGACCACACGTCGGGCAGGGCGGCAGCGCAGCTCCACTGGCCGTGATGCTTACGTTCTCGGTCACGTCACCCTCTCGGCCCACGGCAGGACAGGACCCGTCCGCCGGGCCCGTGACGAAGGCTAGGCAGCCCCGCTCTGCACCGCGAGACCCGAAGCCGCCTTGTCCCCCGAAGTGATGACGAACCTCACCCCTCCTCGCCGTCGAGTGGGAGCAAATCGCGGGCCCAGCTCCATTGGGCCCGTGATTTGCTCCCACTCGACGGAGGGAGGGTCCTCGATGGAGGGTCCTCGACGGGCGCGGATCAGGGGCGGAGGGAGCGGACGGCGTCGGCGATCGAGCGGAACAACCCGACCCGCGGCACCGCCACCGTCACCGTCGCGGCGGCCTGCTCGTGCAGGGCACGGTTCCGCCCCGAGGAGTCCGTGAAGTAGGTGATGTAGCCGAGGTAGCAGGGCAGCGCCAGCAGCGCCCAGACGACCTGCCGCAGGAACGCGCGACCGATCCCGACCGTGGCACCGGTGCGTGCATCTGCGGCGCGCTGCTGTCCGCCTCGTCCTACCTGATGAAGTCCCCGCCGGAGCAGCGCGAGGACACCGAGGGTCGCGCTCGCCTCGAGGCCTTCATCGCGGGCACCGAGCCCCGCTGACGTCTGCCCGCTTGCGTCCGTTGGGGGGTCGGTCAGACCCTCAGCCCTGCTGGACGAGGTAGACCGTTGCGCC
>ERZ795053.1892-NODE-1892-length-25979-cov-11.885049_pt1 | contig 25979 bp, 24 predicted proteins | sample MGYA00375137_ERZ795053 | MGnify/ENA primary metagenome ERZ795053 (study PRJEB30182, sample SAMN05720284) | activated sludge metagenome | isolation source: Anaerobic digester | place: Hong Kong | collected 2014-12-17 ...
GTCGGGGTGAGAGGATTCGAACCTCCGGCCTCTACGTCCCGAACGTAGCGCTCTACCAGGCTAAGCTACACCCCGAATGAAAAGCGCCCCAGACCGTTCGGTCAAGAGCGCCTTTGCAGCAATTGAGCCGCCAATTCTATCAAACTGGCGGCGTAGTTGTTTTGTGGCAGTTGCGCGGCCGCTGCAATGGCGCGTTCCGCCTGCTGTGCAGCCAGCGCGCGGGTGCCGTCCAGCGCGCCGGTTCGTTGCACGATCTGGCCGATCTGCGACAAATGTTCGGTATCGCCCTGCTCGATCGCGCCGCGCACCAGACTGGATTCTTCCGGCGTGCCGCGTTGCATCGCGAGAATCAAGGGCAAGGTGGCTTTGCCTTCACGCAGATCGTCGCCCAGGTTCTTGCCCATCTCCGCGGGGTCGCCTGCGTAGTCGAGCACATCGTCGATGACCTGAAAGGCCGTGCCCAACGACTGGCCATAGTCGGCGCATGCTTCTTCCACGGGCTCCGGCGCGCCTGCCAGCACCGCGCCGAGACGGGCGCTGGCCTCGAACAACTTGGCCGTCTTGGAGCGGATCACGCGCAGATACCCTTCTTCGTCCAGCGAGGCATCGTGCATGTTCATCAGTTGCAGCACCTCGCCCTCGGCGATGACGTTGGTGGCATCGGCCAGGATCTGCATGATCCGCATGTCTCCGGCGTCCACCATCATCTGGAACGCCCGGGAATAGAGGAAATCGCCCACCAGCACGCTGGCCGGGTTGCCGAAGACCTCGTTGGCCGTGCTGCGGCCCCGGCGCAGGGTGGATTCGTCCACTACGTCGTCGTGCAGCAGGGTGGCGGTGTGGATGAATTCCACCACGGCGGCCAGATTGAACCGCTGCTCGCTCCGGCACCCCAGCGCGCCGGCCGTGAGCAGCAGCAGCACGGGGCGCAAGCGCTTGCCGCCGGCAGAGATGATGTAACGCGCCACCTGTCCGACCAGCGGCACCCCCGAATCGAGGCGCATGGCGATGGTGGCGTCGACCTTGCGCATGTCGTCGGCGACGAGCGACAAGGCGGAACTGGCGGGTGCGGCGGGCGTGGCCAAGGAACTGGGCGTACAAAAGCCGGCACGGGCCGGCGGTCAACGGCTGGGCATGCAGCCCGGCAAAACGAAGGAATTATAGGCAGGAGCCGCTTCCCGGCAGGGTGCCGGCACCCCCTGACTTGCGGCCCTGGCTGGCAAAGGGTAAAATACGCAGTTCCCTTGGGAGGGGTTCCCATGGGCTTTGCAACCAACGCAAAATTTTAGAGGTTCGTATGTACGCGGTCATAAAAACCGGTGGCAAGCAATATCGCGTGGCTGCCGGCGAGAAGATCAAAGTAGAACAGATTGCTGCGGACGTCGGCCAGGAAATCACGATTGATCAGGTGCTCGCTGTCGGCAACGGCAGTGATCTGACGGTCGGCGCTCCCCTGGTGGCGGGTGCCAGCGTGACGGCCAAGGTCGTCTCGCACGGCAAGCACGACAAGGTGCGCATCTTCAAGATGCGTCGCCGCAAGCACTACCAGAAGCGCCAGGGCCATCGCCAGGGCTACACGGAAATCGAGATTGGTGCCATCACCGGCGCCAAGGGCTCCAAGGAGTAATCGACCATGGCACAGAAAAAAGGCGGCGGTTCCACGCGGAACGGCCGCGATTCCAAGCCCAAGATGCTGGGCGTGAAGGTCTACGGCGGCCAGCAGGTCAGCGCCGGCTCGATCATCGTGCGTCAGCGCGGCACGCGCTTCCACGCCGGCCCGAACGTGGGCGTCGGCAAGGATCACACGCTGTTCGCGCTGGTGGACGGCGAAGTGGGCTTCGTCACCAAGGGTGCCCTGAACAAGCACACGGTGACGGTGAAGGCCGCTGCCTGACCATCAGGCCAGCCTGATGCACGAGGCCCCGCTTGCGGGGCTTTGTTTTTGGCGCGCTGGCCAACCCGGAGCCGATCATGAAGTTCGTGGACGAAGCCTACATCGACGTGGCCGCGGGCGACGGCGGCAACGGCTGCGCGTCGTTTCGGCACGAGAAGTACAAGGAGTTCGGCGGCCCGGACGGCGGCGACGGCGGCCGCGGCGGCCATGTGTACGCCGTGGCGGATCCCAATCTGAACACGCTGGTCGACTACCGCTTCGCGCGCCGCCATGAAGCCAAGCGCGGCCAGCACGGCATGGGCTCGGACATGTTCGGCGCCGCCGGGGACGACATCACGCTGAAGATGCCCGTCGGCACCGTGATCACCGATGCCGAAACCGGCGATGTGCTGTACGAACTGCTGGAGCCGGGCGAGAAGATCGTCATCGCCAAGGGCGGCGACGGCGGCTTTGGCAACCTGCGCTTCAAGAGCTCCATCAACCGGGCGCCGCGCCAGAAGACGCCCGGCTGGCCGGGCGAGCGCAAGAACCTCAAGCTGGAACTGAAGCTGCTGGCCGACGTGGGCCTGCTGGGCATGCCCAACGCGGGCAAGTCCACCTTCATCGCCGCCGTGTCCAATGCGCGGCCCAAGATTGCCGACTACCCGTTCACCACGCTGCATCCCAACCTGGGCGTGGTGCGCGCTGGGCCGGAGCAGAGCTTCGTGGTGGCCGACATCCCGGGGCTGATCGAAGGCGCCTCGGAAGGCGCGGGCCTGGGGCACCAGTTCCTGCGTCACCTGCAGCGCACGCGCCTGCTGCTGCATCTGGTGGACATGGCACCGTTCGACGAGGGCGTGGACCCGGTCGTGCAGGCCAGGGCCATCGTTGCCGAACTCAAGAAATACGACCTGGCGCTGTACGAGAAGCCGCGCTGGCTGGTGCTCAACAAGATGGACATGGTGCCCGCCGAGGAGCGCGAGGCGCGGGTCAAGGACTTCGTCAGGCGCCTGCGCTGGAAGGGCCCGGTGTTCCAGATCTCGGCCCTCACGCGTGAAGGCTGCGAGCCCCTGATCCACGCCATCTACCAGCACGTGCGGCGCCAGCAGGAAGCCGAGGCGCCGCCGGCCGAGCAGGATCCGCGCTTCGCCGACGACCAGAAATAGCTCACTAATTCATAGCTGCCTGCGCCCGCTGCGCAAGGGCTAGAGGCCAAAATGATCAAGAAAAAGGAGTTCGACCCATTGCTGGACGCGCGCCGCATCGTGGTCAAGGTGGGCTCCAGCCTGGTGACCAACGAGGGGCGCGGGCTGGACGAGGCGGCCATCGGCGAATGGTGCCGGCAGCTCGCGCTGCTGGCCCGCGGCGATGCAGCGCAGGGCCTGCAGGGCGAGCGGGAGGTCATCATGGTCTCCAGCGGCGCCATCGCCGAAGGCATGAAGCGCCTGGGCTGGGCGCGGCGCCCGATCGAGGTCAACGAACTCCAGGCCGCCGCCGCCGTTGGCCAGATGGGCCTGGCCCACATGTACGAGACCAAGCTGCGCGAACAGGGCCTGCGCAGCGCCCAGGTGCTGCTCACGCACGCCGACCTCTCTAACCGCGAGCGCTACCTGAACGCGCGCTCCACGTTGATGACGCTGCTGCAGCACGGCGTGGTGCCGGTCATCAACGAGAACGACACCGTGGTCAACGACGAGATCAAGGTGGGCGACAACGACACCCTGGGTGCGCTGGTGGCCAACCTGGTGGAAGCCGACCTGCTGGTCATCCTGACCGACCAGAAAGGCCTGTACGACGCCGACCCCCGCCAGAACCCGGCCGCGCAGTTCGTGCACGAGGCACGCGCGGGTGATCCGGCGCTCGAGCTGATGGCCGGCGGTGCCGGCAGCGCCATCGGCAAGGGCGGCATGCTGACCAAGATCGTGGCCGCGCGCCGGGCCGCGGGCTCCGGCGCTTCCACCGTGATTGCCTGGGGGCGCGAATCCGACGTGCTGCTGCGCCTGGCCGCCGGCGAGCGCATCGGCACGCTGCTGGTGGCTCCCAACGCCAAGATGCAGGCGCGCAAACAGTGGATCGCCGACCACCTGCAGCTGCGCGGCGCGCTGAGCGTGGACGAGGGCGCGGCAGCCAAGCTGCGGGCCGAAGGCAAGAGCCTGCTGCCGATCGGCATGACGGCGGTGCAGGGCGTGTTTTCGCGCGGGGACGTGGTGGCCATCCGCGACATCACCGGCGCCGAGATCGCGCGCGGCCTGGCCAATTACTCGAGCGCCGAGGCGCGGCTGCTGTGCCGCAAGCCTTCCACCGAGATCGCGGCGCTGCTGGGTTACACGGCCGAGCCCGAGATGGTGCACCGCGACAACATGGTGCTCACGCGCTGAGCGTTTTCAGCGAAGCGCCCGGGCGCTCAGTCGTCGTACAGCGTGCCCTTGGGCGACTTCAATGTGCGCACGATGTCCCGCGCCGAGCCGTTGATGGCGGTGCCGTAGCAGATGCCGTCACGGGCCAGCTGGTAGGGGTGCGGGTAGCTGGTCTGCCCGCGCATCGTCTGCCAGGCGTCGTCGGTCACCTCGGTCCAGGGCTGGCCGATCACCTGCCGGGCGTAGACGCGATACTCGCCGGTCGCGCAGCGGATGCCTTCGTACATGGCGTTCGTGGCGCCGGGGCCGCGCGCCACCGCCACGTAGCGCACGATGCCCGTTTCCTTGTTGATCTGGATGGTTTCCGGCGCGATGCCGATCTTCACCGCGCGACTGGCTGCGCGTGGCAGCTCGACGTTGATCAGGTGATCCAGGCTGTAAGCGGGCGGTGGCGGCACCGCGTCTTCCTTCCAGTCGGCGCGTTCCAGGGCGGCATTGCCAAAGAAGGCCTCCTGGGCCAGTGCGGGCAGGCCGGCGAGCAATGGGGCACACACCAACCACGCCGCAAGCCGGACGCGGCGCATGGGGCTGACCATGTGCTTCATCCGTTCTTGGTCCGGCCGGCCGGCATGGCGCCGGGCGGGGTGTCCAGGCTGGCGCCGGGCGGCAGGGCGAAGCGCGGGCCGCCGCCGTGGCGTTCCTGCGTGCGGATCGGCTGCATGTCGCCGCCGTCGCGTTGGCGCATGCCGCCGCGCAGGTAGCGGTTGCGGTGGTCGGGCCGGGGCAGGAAGCGGGCCAGCTCGGTCAGCGCCATCTCATAGACGCCGCGCTTGAACTCGATCACCACGTCCAGCGGTACCCAGTAGTCGTTCCAGCGCCAGGCGTCGAACTCCGGGTGATCGGTGGCGCGCAGGTTCAGGTTCCAGTCGTGGGTGATCAGCTGGAGCAGGTACCAGATCTGCTTCTGGCCCTTGTAGTGGCCGCGCGATTCGCGGCGGATGAACCGGTCTGGCACCTCGTAGCGCAACCAGTCGCGGGTCCGGGCCACGATGCGCACGTGCTCGGGATGGAGCCCGACCTCCTCGTGCAGCTCCCGGAACATGGCCTGCTCGGGGGATTCGCCCCGGTCAATGCCGCCTTGCGGGAACTGCCAAGAATGGGAGCGGATGCGCTTGCCCCAAAATACCTGGTTTTTCTGGTTGAGCAGGATGATGCCGACGTTCGGGCGAAAGCCTTCCCGGTCAAGCATAATCAAACCCCAAATTCAATAGTTAACAGCATTATGCACGTGTGACCGCGTGCATCAAGTGGGCCAGACCCCAAGCCCGACAAGGGCTTGCATACAGAGCCGGCCCGCCGCTGCTGCCTTGCCTCCCGCACCTTCATGAAAGCCTCCCAGTTCTACATTGCCACGCTCAAGGAAGCGCCCGCCGACGCCGAGGTCGTGAGCCACAAGCTCATGACGCGCGCCGGCATGATCAAGAAGCTCGGGGCCGGCATCTACACCTACATGCCCATGGGCCTGCGGGTGATCCGCAAGGTGGAGGCGATCGTGCGCGAGGAGATGAACCGCGCCGGCGCCGTGGAATGCACCATGCCGGTGGTGCAGCCGGGCGAACTCTGGCAGGAGAGCGGGCGCTTCGAGAAGATGGGGCCCGAGCTGCTGCGCATCACCGACCGGCACGAGCGTGATTTCGTGGTCCAGCCCACCAGCGAGGAAGTGGTCACCGACATCGCCCGTCAGGACCTGCGCAGCTACAAGCAGCTGCCGAAGAACCTCTACCAGATCCAGACCAAGTTCCGCGACGAGCGCCGCCCGCGCTTCGGCCTGATGCGCGGGCGCGAATTCATCATGAAGGACGCCTACAGCTTCGACCGCGACGAAGCCGGCGCCAAGCACAGCTACCAGGTCATGGCGCAGGCCTACCGCGCCATCTTCGACCGCTTCGGCCTGCGCTACCGCGCCGTCGCGGCCGATTCCGGCGCCATCGGCGGTGATCTGAGCGAGGAATTCCAGGTCATCGCCCACACCGGCGAGGACGCCATCATCTACAGCACCGGCAGCGACTACGCCGCCAACATGGAGAAAGCCGAGGCGCTGGCGCCCGCCGGCCCGCGCCCGGCGCCCGGCGAGGCGATGGCCCGCACGCCCACGCCCGGCAAGAGCACCTGCGCCGCCGTGGCGGAGCTGCTGAGCCTGCCGCTGGTGCGCACCGTCAAGACCCTGGTGCTCGCCACCGACGAACTGAACGCGCAGGGCGAGGTCGCCAAGACCCGCGTCTGGCTGCTGCTGCTGCGTGGCGACCACGACCTGAACGAGGTCAAGGCGAGCAAGGTGCCGGGTCTGGACGTGGGCCTCCGCTTCGCCACCGTGCCGGAGATCGTCGAGCACTTCGGCTCCAAGCCGGGCTACCTGGGCCCGATCGGCCTGAAGAAGCCGGTGACCATCGTCGCCGACCGCGAGGTAGCCGTGATGGCCGACTGGGTGTGCGGCGCCAACGAGGAAGACATGCACCTCACCGGCGTCAACTGGGGCCGCGACCTGCCCGAGCCGGACCTGGTGGCCGACCTGCGCAACGTGCTGGCCGGCGACCCTTCGCCCGACGGCCAGGGCGAGCTGGCCATCGAGCGCGGCATCGAGATCGGCCACGTGTTCTACCTGGGCACCAAGTACAGCCGCGCCATGAACGCCACGTTCCTCGACGAGGACGGCAAGCCCAAGTTCTTCGAGATGGGCTGCTACGGTATCGGCATCACGCGCCTGCCGGCCGCCGCCATCGAGCAGAACCACGACGAGCGCGGCATCATCTGGCCGGACGCCATCGCGCCCTTCACCGTGGTGATCTGCCCGGTCGGCATGGACCGCAGCGACGCCGTGCGCGAAGCCGCCGAGCGCCTCTACACCGAGCTGCTGGCCGCCGGCGTGGACGTGATCCTGGACGACCGCGGCGAGCGCCCGGGCGCCATGTTCGCCGACTGGGAGCTGATCGGCGTGCCGCACCGCGTGACCATCGGCGACAAGAGCCTCAAGGAAGGCCAGGTGGAGTACCAGCACCGGCGCGAGGGCACGGCCACCAAGGTGCCTGCGGGCGAGATCGCGGCCTTCGTGAAAGGCCGGCTGGCGACATGAGCGGGCGCGAGCGGGCAATGCCCGCCGGCGCTGCGGCGCCCGGGGTTTCAAGAAGAAAGTGTCTCTTGTCGGCGCCAGCCCTGTCGCTGCCGCTCCTGATACCGCAGCAGGCCTGGGCTGGCGGCCAGATCGAGGAGCCGCTGGCCGACGCGGTGCGCGGCGCGCTCAGCTCGGCCATCGCCAACAGCGCGCCGCCGGTGCCGGTGTTCTCGTCCACCGAGGCGCGGCTGCGCTACCTGCGCTGGCTGTCGGCCATGAGCGACCGGCTGTACCCGCGCATGCGCGACTTCAACACCCGCATCGAATTCCTGCAGACCGCGTGGTACGAGGCCACCCGCGCCGGGCTGGAGCATTCGCTGGTGTTGGGGCTGGTGCAGGTGGAAAGCGCGTTCCGCAAGTTCGCCGTTTCCAGCGTGGGGGCGCGCGGCTTCATGCAGGTGATGCCGTTCTGGAGCCGCCTGATCGGCGACGGCGATCCGGGCAAGCTGTTCCACATGCAGACCAACCTGCGCTTCGGCTGCGTGATCCTGCGCCACTACCTGGACATCGAGCGCGGCAACCTGTTCATGGCGCTGGGCCGCTACAACGGTTCGCGCGGCAAGCCGCAGTATCCGGATGCCGTGTTCGGGCGCCAGAAGAACTGGGTGTTTTCAGGATGATTTTGGCCTGCAGCCCTTGCGTGGCGGGCGCAGGCAGCTATCAATAGGGTAGCTATTTCGGCGTGGCGGGCGCGGCCGGCGTGTCCTCGCGCGTGACCAGCACCTGGTCGATGCGGAAGTTGTCCACGTCCATCACCTCGAAGCGTAGGCCGGCCACGCTCACGCTGTCGGTGCGGCGCGGTACGCGGCGCAGCATCACCATCAGGAAGCCGGCCAGGGTCTCGTACTCGCCGGCCTCGGGCAGCTCGTGCAGGTCGAGCGCGCGCTGCACGTCCTGGATCGGGGTCATGCCGTCGATCAGCCAGCTGTGGTCGTCGCGGCGCACGATCAGCTCTTCGTCCTCGGGCGTCACCAGGTCGCCCATCACGGTGCTCATCACGTCGCCCAGCGTCACCACGCCGACCACGGTGCTGTACTCGTTGACCAGCACCGCGAAGTCCTCGCGCGCCTGGCGGAACTGCGTCAGCACCTCCGACAGGCTCAGCCGGTCGGGCACCACCAGCACCTTGTGGATCAGCCCTTCCTCGCGCAGGACCACGGGGCGTTGCGTGAGCACGCGCTGGAACAGGTCCTTGGCGTCCACGTAGCCGAGCAGCCTGTCCAGCCCGCCGTCGCACACCGGGTAGGTGGAATAGGGTTCGGCGGCGATGCGCGCGCGCACCTCGTCGTCGGTGGCGTCCACATCGAGCCAGGCCACGCGGTCGCGCGGCGTCATGGCGGTGGAGACGGTGCGCGTGTCCAGGTCGAACACGTTCTCGATCACCTGTTGCTCGGGCCGGTCGATCACGCCGGCCTGCGTGCCGGCCTCGGCCAGCGCCAGGATGTCGTCGGGCGTGATGCGCTCGTCGCGCTGCGTGGGCAGTCCGAGCACGCGCATCGTCAGGTCGGTCGCCCGCGTGTAGAGCCACACCGCCGGCTTGAAGACCTGCAGGAAGCGCTCCATGGGGCCGACCACGCGCAGCGCCACGCGCTCCGGCTCGGCCATCCCCAGGCGCTTGGGCACCAGGTCGGCAAACACCACGAACACCGAGGTCACTGCCGCCACCGATAGCACGAAGGACAGCGTGTCGGCCGCCGCGGCGGACACCCAGCGCTCCAGCCAGCGCTGGAACACCGGCCCCAGCACCCCGTCGCCCACGATGCCGGCCACGATGGCGATCACGTTCAGCCCGATCTGCACGGCGGTGAAGTAGTAGCCCGGCTGTTCCTGGATGCGCAGCACGCGCTCGGCGCGCGCGTCGCCCTCGTCAGCCAGTTGGCGCAGCTTCAGGCGGCGCGAGGCGGCCAGGGCGATCTCGGCGATGGAGAAGAAGGCGCTCGCCACGATCAAGGCGGCAATGGCGAGCAGACTCTGGGCGAGGTTCATGGTGATGGGCGCGGCTGCCCTGGCAAGAGGGGGCCGGCGCGGGCGTCGCCCGAGTGTAGCTGCGGGTTACGACCGTAGGAGGTGGCTGACATCCGGGCGCCATGGCGATTTCTATAATGATTTTTCGACCCGCGCCGTCCGGCAGCCTTCTCGCACGGCTTGCCGGTCACGGCGCCTCCGTCTTTTTGGCATCACACAACAGAAAGGGCTCGACCCCATGTTCGACGTACTGATTCGTGAAGCGGGTGCCCGCTTCGGGCTGGGCGAGAAGGCGCTGCCGCTCGTCCAGATGCTGCTGGCCTACATGACCAACAAGGCCAACGGTGGCTTGATGGGCTTTCTGGAGAAGTTCAAGGCGGCCGGGTTCGGGCCCATCATCCAGTCGTGGCTGGGTGGCGGCCCGCTGGCCCAGCCCATCAGCAACAGCCAGCTGGAAACCGTGCTGGGTTCCAGTGGCGGGCTGCTGTCGCTGCTGACCTCCCGGCTCGGCGTGGAGCGCGACAGCGCCACCTCGGCCCTGGGTTACCTGCTGCCGGCCGTGGTGGGCAAGCTCACGCCCGGCGGCAGCATCCCGTCGTCCCTGCCGCCCGAGGTGGCCGGCATGGCGGCCGCGGGCGAGAGCCTGATGGCCGCGCCGGTGGTCGAGCAGGTGGCACCCGGCGGCGGCTTCATGAAGTGGCTGCCGTGGATCGTGGTGGCCGTGGCGGTGCTGCTGGGTCTGGGCTACTGCGCCAAGCAGAAGACCGCCGAAACCACGCCAGCGGCCGTGCCGGCACCAGCGTCCGCGCCGGCCAGCGACGCCGTCCGTGCCGACTGGGGCGGTGGCGCACCCGCGTCCGAGCCTGCGTCAGCCGCTGCTCCTGAAGCGCCCGCCAGCGCTCCGGCCGCTGCGCCGATGGAGGCCCCGGCTTCCGCCGTCAGCACCGCGGCCCCGATGGCGGCTGCCGACGAGCCGACCGGCGCTGCCGTGGTGGCATCGCAATCCGGCGACGTGCCGATGCTCAAGGTGTATTTCGATTCCGGCAAGACGGCGGTGGCGGCCGAGTTCGCCGACAAGGCCAAGGCCCTGGTCGACTACCTCAAGGCCCATGCCGACGCCAAGGCCGTCATCTCCGGCTTCAACGATCCGACGGGCGATCCGGCCAAGAATGCCGAGCTGTCCAAGAACCGCGCCCAGGCGGTGCAGGCCGCCCTGGTGGCCGCCGGCCTGGGGCAGGAGCGCACCGTGCTTGAGAAGCCGGCCGAAACTTCAGGCACCGGCGCCAGCAACGCTGCGTCGCGGCGCGTCGAGGTGACCGTGCGCCCCTGAGCCTCAGGCCCTGCCCGGCAGCGCCAAGCCACCGGCAAGCAAGAACGGACGCCGCGGCGTCCGTTTTTTGTTGGGACGGGTACGTACGAAGGGCTGCGCGCTCAGGCAGCGCTGCTGCCGCCCACCAAGCCTTGCAATTCACCCGACTCGTACATCTCCATCATGATGTCCGAGCCACCCACGAACTCGCCCTTCACGTAGAGCTGCGGAATGGTCGGCCAGTGGCTGTACTCCTTGATGCCCTGGCGGATCGCCTCGTCTTCCAGCACGTTGACGGTGGTGACGGTCTTCGGGTCCACGCCGCAGGCCTTGAGGATCTGCACGGCGCGGCCGGAAAAGCCGCACATGGGGAACGAGGCATTGCCTTTCATGAACAGGACAATGTCGCTGCCTTTGACCAGCTGGTCGATGCGCGCCTGGGTGTCGGGCATGTTGGATTTCCTTGCGATGAACTGAATGCGCGGATTATTTCATCTTGCCGCGCTTCGTGCAGGGCGCCATCAGGAGCCCCAAGACGAAAAGCGCGGCAGATGCCGCGCTTTTGTGGTGGCGGAGACGCCGCGGATCAGGCGATCAGGAAACGGCTGCGGTCCTTGCCCTCGATCCACTTGGGGGCTTTGCCGCGGCCGGTCCAGGTCATGCCGGTGGCCGGGTCACGGTACTTGGGCGCCACCTTGGTGCCCGCAGTGGAGGCGCGGCCACGGCCGCCGCGGCGTCCCGAGGGGAAAACATCGCCCTGCGTCAGGCCATATTCGGCGACCATGGCGCGCACCTTGGCCACCGCGTCGGAGATTTCTCGTTTGCGCGCTTCCTCGATCTGCACGTCCAACGCTTCTTTTTGCTTGAGCAGTTCCTGATAGCTGGCCATGGTATTGCCGGTCTCAAAGTTGAAGTGGCCAATATCGTAACACCATTGGCTCAGTTTATGTCGTCCAATGATTTCAAACGGGTAATCACTGGCTCCGGCGATGGGCGTACCAGGGGAAACGCGGTGATTTTGTCGATGCGGCGCCCGTCGAGCGCCGTGACCACGAAAACCCAGTCGTCGCTTTCGATGCGCTCGCCCTGTTTCGGCAGATGCCCGGAGACGCTCAGCACCAATCCTGCCACGGTGTTGTAGCGGCCCTTGTCCTCGTCCGGCAGCTCCTTGATCTGCAGGCGTGCCTTCATCTCGTTGATGGGCATCAGCCCGTCCAGCAGCCAGCCGCCATCCGGTAGCGGCGTGGCCCACGCGTCCAGGTGGGCGCCCGGCTTCAGTTCGCCGGTAATCGCCTCCAGCAAATCCCGCGGCGTCATCAGGCCCTGGACCACGCCATATTCATCCACCACCAGCATCAGGCGGCCGGTTTTGGTGCGCAATTCCTCCAGCATTTCCAGCCCGCTCAGTGTTTCGGGCACGAAAACCGCTGGTACCACGTGCTCGCCAATGACCACGCTCGAGCCTGTGCCGAGCTGCAGCAACTGCGACACACTGATTATCCCGACGACGTCGTCCAGGTTTTCCTTGCACACCGGATACCACGAATGGGCGCCGTGACGGCCCCTGCCGACGACATAATCGATCGCCTCCGCCACGTTCATGCCGGCTTCCAGCCATTCGATGTCGCCGCGCGGCACCATCAGTGAGGTCAGCGGCCGATCATCCAGATGGAACACGTTGTGCACCATCTGCTGCTCATGCGCCTCGATCAGCCCGGCGTCCACGCCTTCGGCCAGGCTGGCGGAGATCTCTTCTTCCGTGACGGCGCGGGCACTGGAGTCGTCGATGCGCAGCGCCTTCAGCACCGCCTGCGTGCACAGCGCCAGCAGGGCGACGAAGGGCTTGGTCACCGTGGCCACCCAGCGCATCGGTGGTGCCACCCAGCGCGCGGTTGTTTCCGGGAACAGCTGGCCGATGCGCTTGGGCACCAGCTCGCCGAAGATGATGGTGGTGAAGGTGATGAGGGTCACCACCAGCGCCGTGGCGGTGATCGAGGCCGCACCCTCGTGCATGCCCAGCGACACCAGCCACTGCGCCACCGGCCCGCTGAAGGCCGCCTCGCCCACGATGCCGTTGAGCATGCCAATCGAGGTGATGCCCACCTGCACGGTGGAGAGAAACTGCGTCGGGTTGTCCAGCAGCCTGAGCGCCGCGGCGGCCCCCGTGTCGCCGCTTTCCTGCATGGCCATCAGCCGGGCCTTGCGGCTGGCGGCCAGCGCCATCTCGGACATCGCGAAAGCGGCGTTCAGCACCGTCAGCAGAACGATCAACAGCAGATCCATGCGAACCGGGTTCCCGCCCGGTGGAAAATCGAGACCATGGCACTCTACCTGATCGGTGACATTCAAGGCTGCGACGCGGCGCTGGGGCGCCTGCTGGCGGAGATCGGCTTTTCACCCAGCCGCGACCGGCTGGTGCTGATGGGCGACCTGGTGAACCGCGGGCCGGATTCGGCGGCGGTGCTGCGGCGCGTGATGGCGCTGGGCGGCGCCGCCGAGGCGGTGCTCGGCAACCACGACCTGCATTTGCTGGGTGTGGCGGTGGGCGCGCGCCGCGCCAGCCGCAAGGACACGCTGGCCGGCGTGCTGGGCGCGCCGGAGCAGGGCGCGCTGCTCGACTGGCTGCGTCAGCGCCCCATGGCGCTGGCCGAGCGCGGCGTGCTGATGGTGCATGCCGGCGTGCTGCCGTCGTGGACGCTGGACAAGACGCTGCAACTGGCCCATGAGCTGGAAGCGGTGCTGCGCGGGCCGGACTGGCGCGGCTTTCTGTTCGAGATGTACGGCGACCAGCCCGACCGCTGGTCCGACAGCCTCAGCGGCAGCGCCCGCCTGCGCGTGGTGGTCAATGCGCTCACGCGGCTGCGGCTGTGCACGGCCGACGGGCGCATGGAGTTCGAGCGCAAGGGCGACCCCGGCAGCCTGGACGGGCGCGCCGCCGCTGCCGCCGGCTTCATGCCCTGGTTCGACGTGCCCGGCCGCCGCACGGCGGGCGACGTGGTGGCCTTCGGCCACTGGTCCACACTGGGCTGGCAGGCCGAGCGGCCGGATCTGATCTCGCTCGACACAGGCTGCGTGTGGGGCGGCTGCCTGAGCGCCGTGCGCCTGGGCCGCACGGCCGGCGAGCGCGAGCTGATCCAGGTGCGCTGCGAGCAGGCGCAGAAGCCGGGCAAGGGCGCGTGAACGGGCGAGCGGCTGAGCAAGGCGTGCACCCGGCCGCCGGCATGAAGCGGGTGGCGCTGGCATTGCTGCTGGGTGCCGCGCTGCTGTACCTGCTGGCCACCTGGCAGCGGCCGCACCATGCCGCGTGGGGTTACGTGGCGGCGTTCGCCGAGGCGGCGATGGTCGGCGCCATCGCCGACTGGTTTGCCGTGGTGGCGCTGTTTCGCCACCCGCTGGGGCTGCCGGTGCCGCACACGGCCATCATCCCCGCCAACAAGGACCGCATCGGCGCCAACCTGGCCGATTTCCTGCTGCAGCACTTCCTCTCGCAGGAGCAGGTGCTGGCGCGCCTGCAGGGGCTGGACGTGGCGGGCCGCGTGGCCGATTGGCTGGCGCGCCCGGCCAACGCTGAGCGCGTGGCCGCGCGGCTGGCCGAGGTGGCGCGCTGGGGCGTCGGCGCGTTGCACGACGAGCGCGTGCGCCAGTTCGTCGCCGGGCTGGCGCAAGCAGGGCTGGCCAGGGTCGATGTCACCCGCCTGTCCGGCCGTGTGCTGGAGGCCATGACGCACGAGCGGCGTCACCAGGAGCTGCTGGACGGCGTGCTGGTGCAGATCGCCCGCCTGATGGGCGACGAAGGCGTGCAGGAGAGCATCACCGAGGCCATTGCGCGCGAGGTCAAGGCACTCAAGGTGGTGGGGCTGGACCAGGTGGCGGCGCGCCTGGCCACGCGCAAGGTGGTGATCATCGTCGCCAGGACCATCATCGACATGGCCGACGACCCGGCCCACGTGCTGCGCCAGCGCTTCGACGAACTGGTGGCGCAGTACGTCGAGCGCCTGCAGCACGACGAGGCGCTGCACGCCCGCGCCGAGCGCGCCAAGGCCGAGCTGCTGGCCAGTCCGGCGGTGGGCGAGTACGTGAACCAGCTCTGGAGCGAGCTGCTGGCCTGGCTGCAGGAGGATCTGGCCCGCCCCGATTCCAGCCTGCGCCAGCGCATCGCCGAGGCGGCGCAGGGCCTGGGCGAGCGCCTGCGCACCGACGCCGAGATCCGCGGCTGGATCAACGCCGAGCTGCAGGCCGCCGCGCCGCGCCTGGTGGCGCGCTACCGGGAGGACGTGCGCGACTACATCGTGGAACGCGTGCGGGCCTGGGACGCCGCCGAGATGACCGGCGAGCTGGAGCGCCACATCGGGCGCGACCTGCAGTTCATCCGCATCAACGGCACGCTGGTGGGCGGGCTGGTGGGGCTGGCGATCCACACCGCGACCGAGCTGCTGCGCCGGCTCGGATAGCTATTCAAACAATAGCTGCCTGCGCCCGCCACGAAAGGGCTGGAGGCCGATTTGGCTTGAAATCCCGGTGGCACCCCAGACTGGGTGCCGCGCCTCAGGACGAAGAGGACGAAGGCTCGCTGGCCTTGAACAGCGCCGCCACCTTGCGCTTGCTGCGGATGTTGGCCGAGACACCGGCGCGAGCCGGGCGGGCCGATTTCTCCCACGGCGCGGGGGCGGCGTCTTCGGCCGGTGCGGAGGCCTCGTAGGGCTGGTCGAAGAACGGGTCGGCCGGGGCTGCCGCCGGGCGCGGGGGACGGCGGGGGGCACTGCTACTGCTGCCACTGCCTTCGCGGTCACGGTCACGGTCGCGGCGGGGCCGGGCGTCTTCAGTGGCTTCCTCGCCCTCGTCGCGGCCGCGCCAGGCGCGGCGGCCGTCGTTGAAGCGGCCGCGCGGCTTTTCTTCCTCGAACGCCAGATGCTCCAGGTCGACCTTCTTCTTCAAAAGCTTCTCGACCTCGCCGAGCAGGCGGTTGTCGTTCTTCGTGACCAGGGTGACGGCCAGGCCCTCGGCGCCGGCGCGGCCGGTGCGGCCGATGCGGTGCACGTAGTCCTCGGCGTTGAAGGGCACGTCGTAGTTGAAGACGGCCGGCACGTCCTTGATGTCGAGGCCGCGGGCGGCCACGTCGGTGGCCACCAGCAGGTCGACCTCGCCGGCCTTGAAGGCGGCCAGCGACTTCAGGCGCTCGTCCTGGCTCTTGTCGCCGTGCAGCGCGGTGGTCTTCAGGCCGTCGCGCTCCAGCGCGCGGGCCAGCCGCGCGGTGCCGAGCTTGCTGTTGCAGAACACGAAGGCCTGGCGCAACTGCCGGTCCTTCAGGATCTGGCGGATGGCGCGGCGCTTGTCCTCGTCGTCCACCAGATAGAAGTGCTGCTCCACGGTGGAGGCGGTCTCGTTGGGCCGCGCCACCTCGATGGTGATGGGGTTCTGCAGGTAGCTTTCGGCCAGGCGCCGGATCTCTGGCGAGAAGGTGGCCGAGAACAGCAGCGTGGTGCGCGTCTTGGGCAGGTAGCTGAGGATGCGCTGCAGATCGGGCAGGAAGCCGATGTCGAGCATGCGGTCGGCCTCGTCGAGCACCACGTACTCGACCTGGTTCAGCACCGCGGTCTTGGCCTCGATGTGGTCGAGCAGGCGGCCGGGCGTGGCCACCAGCACTTCCACGCCCTTGCGCAGCTCCTCGACCTGGGGCTTCATGTCCATGCCGCCGAACACCACGGCGCTGCGCAGGTGGGTGTACTTGGCGTACAGCTTGACCTGCTGGGCCACCTGGTCGGCCAGCTCGCGCGTGGGCAGCAGCACCAGCGCGCGCACCGGGTGCCGCGCGGGCGAGAGCGAGGGGTTTTCGTGCTTGAGCAGGCGCTGCAGCAGCGGCAGCGAGAAGGCCGCGGTCTTGCCGGTACCGGTCTGGGCGGCGCCCATGACGTCCTGCCCGGCCAGCACCACGGGAATGGCCTGGGCCTGGATCGGCGTCATGTTTTCGTAGCCCATGTCGGCCACGGCGCGCTTGAGCGGATCGGCCAGCGCGAGAGAGGAATAGGGGGTCGTCATCAACCCGCTATTGTCGCACCCCTGTGCCTTCAGCGTGTGACGGCCTGCCAAGGACGCCTGGCAGGCGCCCGATAAGTCCTGATTTGATAGCTGCCTGCGCCCGCCACTCAAGGGCTGGAGGCCGATTTATGCCTCAAATGTTCTGGCTGCTGAAGGTGTCGCAGCTCTTCACGCTGCCGCTCTGGTAGCCCTGCATGAACCAGCGCTGGCGCTGGGCGCTGGAGCCGTGGGTGAAGCTGTCGGGCACCACGTAGCCCTGGTGCTCCTTCTGCAGCGTGTCGTCGCCGATCTGGTGCGCGGCGTTCATGGCCGAGGCGATGTCGTTCGGGTCCAGCCACTTCTTGGATTCCTGCGAATAGTGGGCCCAGATGCCGGCGTAGCAGTCGGCCTGCAGCTCCAGCCGCACCGACAGCGCGTTCTGCTGCGCCTGGCTGACGCGGCCGCGCAGGCTGTCGACCTTGTCCGTCAGGCCCTGCAGGTTCTGCACGTGGTGGCCCACCTCGTGCGCGATCACGTAGGCCCGTGCGAACTCGCCCGGCGCGCCCAGCTGGCGCTGCATGGTGTCGAAGAAGCCCATGTCCAGATACACCTTCTGGTCCTGCGGGCAGTAGAACGGGCCCATGGCCGACTGGCCGGTGCCGCAGGCCGTGGGCGTGGCGCCGCGGTAGAGCACCAGTTTGGGCGCCACGTAGCGCGCGCCGGCCTGCTGGAAGACCTGGCTCCACACGTCCTCGGTGTTGGCCAGCACGGTGGAGACGAAGGCGGCCTGCTGGTCGCTGGCCGGGGGCTTTTGCGCCGGGCCTTGCTGCTGCTGCACCGCCGGGCTGCCGCCACCGCCGCTGAGCACGCCGATGGTGGTAAGCGGGTTGATGCCGAACACGCCCCAGGCCACCAGCGCGATCACGATGGTCCCGATGCCGATGGTGCGGCCGCCCAGCATGCCGCCACCGCCGCCGCTGTAGCCCTCGCTGCGCCGGTCCTCGACGTTGTCCGACTGCCGGTTGCCTTCCCATCTCATGGTCTTGTCCTCGGTTCACGGGCGGCGGGGGCGCGGCCCGGGTCACAATGGGCCAATGGTAGCCCGAAACCCCGCCCGCCCACCGTCGGACACGGCCGCGTTGCACAAGGTGCTGCTCACCGGTTTCGAGCCCTTCGGCGGCGACGCTCTCAACCCCAGCTGGCTGGCCGCGCAGGCGCTGCACGGCCGCCGCATCGCCGGCCACCAGGTGGTGGCGGCGCAGCTACCCACGGTGTTCGGCGCCTCGCTGGAGCGCCTGGACGCACTGCTGCACCAGCACCGCCCGGTGCTGGTGGTCTGCCTGGGCCTGGCCGCCGGCCGCGCGGCGCTGTCGCTGGAGCGGGTGGCCATCAACGTTCAGGATGCCCGCATGCCCGACAACGCCGGCGCCGAGCCGGTGGACGCCCCGGTGGTGCCGGGCGGCCCGGCGGCCTACTTCAGCACGCTGCCGATCAAGGCCATGCGGGCCGCCGCGCAGGCGGCCGGCGTGCCGGCCGAGGTCTCGCAGACCGCCGGCACCTTCGTGTGCAACCACGTGTTCTACGGGCTGATGCACCGGCTGGCCACCGAGCCCGCGCTGGCTGGCGCGCGCGGCGGCTTCGTGCACGTGCCTCTGTTGCCCGAGCAGGGCACGCCCGGCCTGGCGCTGGAGGATCAGGTGAAGGGCCTGCGCGCGGCCATCGCGGCGGCTCTGACGCAGCGTGAGGGTGATCTGCGACAGGCGGCGGGCGCCATCAGCTGACAGCCTGTCAGCTTGAAAATGCTATTCCAACCATAGCTGCCTGCGCCCGTCACCAAAGGGCTGGAGCCACTTTTGGCTTGAAATCCGGGTGGTGCGGGGAAGCGCCGGCCATCGTCCCCCACCGATCCGACCGTCGGCGCTGCTGGTGCCGGAGCCGTCAATCCCTCGTCACCCGCAGCACTTCTTCCCGGCTGGTGATGCCCTGGGCGATCAGGCGCTCGCCGTCGTCCCGCATCAGGGTCATGCCGGCGGCCAGGGCGCTGGCGCGGATCTCGGCCTCGGGCGCCTGGGCGTGGATCTGGGCGCGGATGGTGTCATCCACCATCAGCAGCTCGAACACGCCGGTGCGGCCCTGGTAGCCGGTGTGGCCGCAGGCCTCGCAGCCGGCGCCGTGGCAGGCGGGGCAGAACTTGCGCACCAGCCGTTGCGCCAGCACGCCCAGCAGCGAGGAGCTGAGCAGGAACGGCTCCACGCCCATGTCCATCAGCCGGGTCACGGCGCTGGCGGCGTCGTTGGTGTGCAGCGTGGCCAGCACCAGGTGGCCGGTCAGGCTGGCCTGGATGGCGATCTGCGCGGTCTCGATGTCGCGGATCTCGCCGATCATCACGATGTCCGGGTCCTGGCGCAGGATGGCGCGCAGCGCGCGTGCGAAGTCGAGCTCGATCTTGCTGTTGACCTGCGTCTGGCCGACGCCCGGCAGGTCGTACTCGATCGGGTCTTCCACCGTCATGATGTTGTTGTGCGCCGCGTCCAGCCGCGCCAGGCTGGCGTACAGGGTGGTGGTCTTGCCCGAGCCGGTGGGGCCGGTGACCAGGATGATGCCGTGCGGCTGGCGGATCAGCTGCTCGAACTGCCGCAGCACGCCGCCCTGCATGCCCACCGCTTCCAGGCTGAGCTTGCTCTCGCTCTTGTCGAGCAGGCGCAGCACGGCGCGTTCGCCATGCGCGTTGGGCAGGGTGGAGACGCGCACGTCGATCGCGCGCGTGCCCAGCCGCAGGCTGATGCGGCCGTCCTGCGGCAGGCGCTTTTCGGCGATGTCGAGGTCGGCCATGATCTTCAGGCGCGAGATCAGCGCCGCGTGCAGCGCGCGGTTGGGCTGCACCACCTCGCGCAGCGCGCCGTCGACCCTGAAGCGCACGCTCGAATGGCGCTCGTAGGGCTCGATGTGGATGTCGCTGGCGCCGTCGCGCGCGGCCTGCGTGAGCAGCGCGTTCAGCATGCGGATGATGGGCGCGTCGTCGCTGGACTCCAGCAGGTCTTCCACCGCCGGCAGCTCCTGCATGATGCGGGAGAGGTCGGCGTCGGACTGCACCTCGCTCACCACCGCGGCGGCCGAGGATTCGCTCTGCGAGTAGGCGGCCGAGATGCGGTGCGCCAGCTCGCCGGCGTCGAGCTGCTGCAGCCCCAGCGGCTGCTCGCCGGCACCCCAGCGGCGCATCACCTCGCCCAGCGCCGCGCCCTCCGGCTGGCCGTTGTGCCACAGCGTGAGCGCCTGGCCGTCGTCCTCCAGCAGCAGGCCGGCGGAGCGGGCGAAGGCGTAGGGCAGCGGGTAGCGCATGGCCCCGCTTACTGCGCCCGCAGCACCGTGCCGCTGCTGTAGTCGCTGCCTTCGCCAGCCGCGGGGTTGATCAGCGGCGGCGGCGGGGCCGGGCGCGTCCAGGCCTCCGGCCGCACCGGTGTCACCGCGGGCATCACCGGCGCCTGGTTGACCTGCAGCACCGAGCTCGGCTTGGGCTGGGTGGCCTGCTGGGTGGCGCGCATCATGTCGTAGCGGTCGAGCGAGAAGCTTTCGGAGGCCGCGGCGTCGCGCACGATCACCGGGCGCAGGAACACCATCAGGTTGGTCTTGACGTAGCTGCGGTTGCGGCTCTTGAACAGGTTGCCGAACACCGGCACGTCGCCCAGCACGGGCACCTTGTCCTCGGTGCTGGAGTACTGGTCTTCCAGCAGGCCGCCCAGCACCACGATGGCGCCGTCGTCCACCAGCACGCTGGATTCGATGGCGCGCTTGTTGGTGATCGGGCCGCTGGAGTTGGTGGCGGTGCCGCTCACCACGCTCGACACCTCCTGGTAGATCACCATCTTGATGGTGCCGTCCTCGCTGATCTGCGGCTTCACGCGCAGCGTCAGGCCGACGTCCTTGCGTTCGTAGGTCTGGAACGGGTTGACCGAGGTGCTGCTGGAGCCGGTGTTGGTGTAGCTGCCGGTCACGAAGGGCACGTTCTGGCCGACGATGATCTTGGCCTCTTCGTTGTCGAGTGTGAGCAGCGTGGGGGTGGACAGCACGTTGCCCGCGCCGGTGCTCTGGATGAAGTTGGCCAGCAGGCCGAGAGTCTTGGAGCCCACCAGCAGGTTGAAGCCCGTGTTGACGGTGGGGAGCGTGGTGGACGTACCCTTGGTGTAGCCGTACAGCGCCGACGCGAAGTCGACGATGCTGGTGCTGCTGGTGCCCGAAGAGGTCGCGCGCGCGGTGGAGTAGTTGGTGCCCAGCACGCCCACGGTGCTGCCGCCGCCGAACAGGCCTTGCCACTGGATGCCGAAATCGGCCGCCTTGTCTTCCCGCACCTCGGCGATCAGGCTTTCCACGAACACCTGGGCGCGCCGCTGGTCGAGCTTGTCGATCACCGCGCGCAGCTCGCGGTACACCGGCTCGGGCGCGCTGATGATGAGCGAGTTGGTGGCCGGATCGGCCTGGATCTGCCCGCCGGTGGAAGGCTGGTTGCTGGCCGCGGCGTTGATGGTGGGGCCGCTGGCCAGGCTGCTCATGCCGGAGCTGGTGCTGCCGGTGCTGGTCTGGGTCTGCGTGGCCTGGCTGGTGGCGGCAGGAGCTGCTGCCGGAGCGCTGCTGCCCGCCGCGCCGCCGGTCTGCGACTGGCCGGGCAGGGCGGCCAGCGCCGCGCGCAGCGTCACGGCCAGCTTGGTGGCCTCGGCGTTCTTCAGGTAGACCACGTGGATGTTGCCGCTGGAGCCGTCGGGCCGCAGCGACGCCGGCTGGTCGAGCTGCTCGATCAGGGTCTTGGCCAGGGCCAGCCGCGCCGGGTTGGCGGCGCGGATGATGATGGCGTTGCTGCGCGGCTCCGGCACCAGCGTGGTCTTGTAGCCGCCCTCGTTGCTGGTGGCGGCGGCCACAGCCACCGTGGGCTGGCCCGGCACGGGGGTCGGAATGGCGGAGCCGCCACCGTTCTCCATCAGCCGCGCGACCAGCGGCGCCAGGTCGGAGGCGATGCCGTACTTCAGGTGCACGATCTCGACGCCGGTGGCGCCGGAGATGTCGAGCGCCGCGATGATGCGCGCGATGCGCTGCAGGTTCTCGGCGTAGTCGGTGATCACCAGGGCGTTGGTGCCCGGGTTGACATTGATGGTGTTGTTGGGGCTGATCAGCGGCCGCAGGATCGGCACCAGGTTGTTGGCGTTCTCGTGCGTGAGCCGGAAGATCTGCGTCACGATCTGCCCGGTCGCGCCGCGCACCGGCCCGGCGGACACCGCGCTGCTCTGCAGCTTGGCCTCGGCCTCGGGCAGCACCAGGGAGATGCCGTTGTTCTCCACCAGCGAGAAGCCCTGCGTGCGCAGCTGCGAGGCGAACAGCTGCATGGCCTGCGCCGGCGTCACCGGCACGGTGGAGGTGAGCGTCATGGTGCCCTTGACGCGCGGGTCCACCACCACGTTGCGGCCGGTGATGGTGGCCATGGTGCGCGCCACGGCCTCGATCTCGGCGTTGGCGAAGTCCAGCGTGACCTTGCCGCCGGCGGCCGGCTTGGCGCCTTCCTGGGCGTACAGCGGCGCGCCGGGCTGGGCGCAGAGCACGCAGGCGGCGATCAGGAGGGAAGCCGCGCGGGCCGTGCGGGAGCGGGAGAAAAGCGATGCGGTCATGTGGGATTCGTTCTCACGCTCTCAGCCCAGGAAAATCTTGGTGCGGTCGCCCTGGCGGCGGCCCAGCAGGTTCAGCAGGTTGGCCAGCTGCGTCTCCATGCCGGGCGCGGCCCAGGCCTCGCCGGAAAAGCGCAGCCGCTGGCCCACCCACTGACCGCTGCCGGTCAACTGGAGCGGGCCCTCGAGCGTGGACAGGTTGAGCGTGGGGGCGTCGCCGCCGGCCAGAATCATCCGATAGGACCCCAGGGGTTGAACGGTGGACAGCCGGGACGACATGTGGCGTGCGGTGAATTCGGCACGGCCCTGCAGCGCCAGACGGCCAGCGAGCCATTCTACTGAAAGCCCCTGCGTGGCCAGGGCCAGCTGGCCCTGCGGCTCGATGGTGTTCATGGGCGTGCCCAGGCCGGCCAGCAGCGAGGCCGGAAACAGCGCCTGGCCGTCCTCCACCCGCACCTGGGCGCCGCTCCAGCGCGGGCTCACGCGCGCGGCCAGCGGGCCTTCGGGCGTGCAGCAGTTGGTGCGCAGCTCGGCGCGCAGGCCGCTCCAGGCGGGACGCAGCGTCCAGTGCACGCGCCCGGGCAGGGTGGTGGCGCCATCGCTGCCGGCACCGCCGGTGAGCAGCAGCCGGGCTGAACCCGCCCACAGCGTGCCCTGGGGATCGGCCAGCTGCACCATCTGGCCGGTGCCGCCGGCCACGGCGGCGGCCAGCCAGCGCGCCGGCGCCTGGGTGACGAACACCAGCACCAGCCCCAGCAACCCGCCCAGCCAGGCCCAGCGCCAGGGCGCGCGCGGGCCGGTGTCGGCGCGGCGGGGGCTGGCCCGGTGCGTGGTGGAGCGGTTCACGGCGTGATCAGCCGGCACGTGGGGCACCGGCTGGGCAACAGGCTCATGACTCGGGCAGCGCCAGCGACAGCGTGCCGCTCCACTGCGGCGCGTCCGGCGGGCCGCTGCGGGTCAGGCGGGCGTCGGTGGGCACGGCGCGGGCGTTGACGCGGGCGTCCTGCAGCCAGGCGGCCAGGTCGGCCGCGCCGGCGTTGGTGAGGGTGACGGTGGCGCGGTTGCCGGCCACGGCCAGCCGGCCGGCGTTGCCCAGGCGGTTTTTCACCGAGGCTTCCAGCGCCTTCAGCGCCTCGTTGGCGCCGATGCGTGGCAGCGCCTTGAGCGATTCGGCCTCGGCCTTCAGGCGCTGCATCTGCTGCATCTGGGCGTCGGCGGCGGCGCGCTCGCCGGCGGCCTGGCGCAGCGTGGCCAGGGCCGGCGCCAGCGCCAGCCACCACAGCAGCGCGGCGATGACCACGGTGGCGGCCAGCAGCACCAGCCTGCGCTCGCGCGCGTCCAGCCGGCTCCAGGCGGCGCCCAGGCGCACCAGCGGGTGGCGGTGGGCGGCGGCGGTGCTCACGGCTGCTCCTGGGGTTGCAGGCGCACGCCGCCGTCCTCGGTGCTCAGCCGGTAGCCGAGCGGCGAGAGGCGCTGGTTCAGCCCGGCCAGCTCGCTGGCGGCCACCTGCACACCCTTGGCGTGCAGCTCGCCTGCTGCATATTCGATAGCTGTCGGCACCTGTCCTGCCTGGGCTACCGCGCCCAAAGCACTCAAAATGGGTTCCAGGTCGCGGGGCGATGCGGCACCGGTGCGCTGGCGCAGCAAAGCCACTTCGCGCGCCATCTGCACCGGGGCGTCCACCACCACCGGCACCTTGGGAAAGCTGTCGGTCAGCACGGCGCGCACGGCCGACTGGCGGCGCGCCAGGTCGGTGCGGGTCTGCCAGGCCCAGACGTTCAGGCCCACCAGGTTGGCCAGCAGCAGCAGGGCGACGCCCCAGCGTGCCGGGCGCCATTGCGGTGCGTGCAGCAGGTCGCGCCACAGCGCGGCGAGGCGCTTGGCGCTGCGTGCGCGGCCGCCCTGGGCGAATTCGAGCTGCGCCAGATCCCAGCCGGACCGGCTGGCGGCCAGCAGGCGCTCGGCCGGCTGCTGCAGCGCCACCGGCTGGCGCAGCACCTGCTCGGCCAGCGCGGCCACCGCGGGTTCGGCCAGGGCCTGCACGGCGAGGGCCGGGTCGGCTGCCGCCTCGGCGGCCGCGGCGGGCAGCAGGCCCAGTGTGGCCTGCGAGAACGGCAGCGCCTGCACGCCGCCGGCGGTGTCGGCGCCGTTCACCAGCACCTGGGCGCGCTCGGGCTCCCCCACCACGGTCAGGCGCAGCGGGCCGGCCTGGGGGGCCAGCTCGGGCACGATGCGGCCGACGGCGCGGCCGGCTGCTTCCAGCGCCTGCAGGTGGGTGGCCAGCCAGTCGCGCCGGCACACGGCCACCCAGGCCGGGCCGCCGGCGCCCACGCCGGGCTCCAGCGCGAAGTGCAGGGCATCGGCCTCGTCCAGCAACTGCTCTTCCAGCAGCCCGGTCAGCACCGGGCGCAGCCGGGCCGACTGGGCACCCACCCCCTTGGGCAGGGTCACGAGGTGCCAGGACAGCTGGGCCGCCGGCACCACGGCCACCACCTCCACACCGCGGCCGCCGGCCGGCAGCAGCGCGGGTGCGGCGGTGCCGTGCGCGGCCACGGCCTGGCCGTCACCGGAGGTGGCCCAGGCGTAACTGCCGGGCGCGCCCGGCGGGAGGGAGATCAGCAGCAGACTCATGGCGAAAAACTGGCGGCCATTGTAGGCAGGGGCGTGCCGCTTCTGGCTAGCGCGCCGCCACCGTGCCGGCGGCGGGCAGGGTGAGCGGGGTGCGGTAGCGCCACAGCGGGACGATCTTGACGCTGGCCGGCGGGGCGCCATCGCGCCGCACCACCGCCACCTCTTCCAGCGCCAGCGTGTCGAGCCGCAGGCGGCCGCGCACCTCGAAGAAGCGGCTGGCGACGCCGAGCCACTGGCGCGGCAGCCCGCTGGCGCCGACCTGGGTGAGCGCGGTGGCCGCGTTGGTGAAGTAGTTCTGCTGGCGCAGGTTTTCCAGCCGGCGTGCGCTGGCCATGTCGAGCCCCGGCACGGCGGCGTAGATGACCTCCGGGCTGGCGGTGTTGAGGTTGACGGTGGTCACGTTCTCGTCCGGCAGCAAGGTGGCGTAGGGTGCCAGGGCGGCCACCGTCTCGGGCGCGACGCCGAGCCAGGTGAGCTGCTCCAGCCGCTGCGGCAGCAGGGGCGCATCGCCCTCGGTGGCCTTGCCCAGCATGGCCTGCTCGGCCGACTGCAGGCCGCGCTGGATCTGCCCGACCTCGCTGGCAGGCAGGCCGAGCAGCTCGAACAGGCGGTTGAACACCTCGATGGCGAACAGCTGGTTCTCGGCGTTGCCGTGCACCAGGTTCATCAGGTTCAGGCGCGACTGCAGGTCGGTCACCTGGCCGGAGAGGAAGGCGTCGCGGTCGAGGTCGGAGGCGTCCTCGCCGGCGGCCAGGAAAGTGGACAGGCGCGCCTCGGCCAGCGGCACGGCCCAGGGCTCGCCCAGGTGGTCGACGCTGGAGTTGCGCCGGTCGCCGCCCAGGATCAGCCGGCCCCAGTCGAGCGCGCCCACCAGGATCCAGCTGGCCTGGATGCGCGTGCGCTCGGCCGATTCCACCTCCACGCCGCGCCACTGGCGCCACAGCGCCGCCGCGGCCAGCGTGGCCACCAGCGCCACGGTGATCATGGCGGCCAGCAGGGCGGCGCCGCGCGT
>ERZ795053.1899-NODE-1899-length-25905-cov-11.330909_pt1 | contig 25905 bp, 23 predicted proteins | sample MGYA00375137_ERZ795053 | MGnify/ENA primary metagenome ERZ795053 (study PRJEB30182, sample SAMN05720284) | activated sludge metagenome | isolation source: Anaerobic digester | place: Hong Kong | collected 2014-12-17 ...
TTGTAGCGGCTTGCGCTGATGGGGTGAGGGCCGGCGGCCGATTCGGCGCTTGAATCCACCGCTGCGATCACGCCGCAGCCCGGCTCGTGCAGGTGGGTGCAGTTGTAGAACCCGCAGCCGGCCACGTGGGGCTTGAGGTCGGGCATGTAGGCGGCGAGCTGCATCGGGTCGATGTGGCGCAGGCCGAATTCCTGGAAGCCGGGCGAGTCGATCAGCGCGCCGTTTTTGGCGGCGTCCAGCCAGTACCAGGTGGTGGTGGTGGTGGTGTGCTTGCCGCTGTTCAGGGCCTGCGAGATCTCGCCAGTGAGCACGGCGGCGCCGGGCACCAGGCGGTTGATGAGCGTGCTCTTGCCGGCGCCGGAGGGGCCGAGGATCAAGGTGGTGTGGCCGTGCAGGCGCGCGGACAGGTCCTCCAGTGCGCAGGGCGGCGGGGCGTCGGCCGCCGGTACTGCTGCGGCGGCCGGCGCGGCGCGCGGCTTGGCGGCGATGGGCAGCACGGTGTAGCCCATGGCGCGGTAGGGTGCCAGGCGCTGCCAGGCGCGGGCAAAGGGCGCCGCCAGGTCGGCCTTGTTGAGGACGATGAGCGGATCGATGTGCTCGGCCTCGCAGGCGATCAGCGCGCGCGCCAGCTGGTGCTCTGAGAATTCCGGCTCGGCCGCCACCAGGATCAGCACCTGGTCCAGGTTGGCGGCGAAGCTCTTGGTGCGCAGCTCGTCCTGGCGGTAGAGCAGGTTGCGGCGCTCGTCGATGGCCTCGATCACGCCTTCGTCCTGGCTGGGCTGCCAGCGCACGCGGTCGCCCACCACCACGCCGAGCTTCTTGCCGCGCGGGTGGCAGATGACGCGGGTGCCCTCGGGCGTTTCCACCACGCAGTGGCGGCCGTGGCTGCCCACCACCAGGCCGGTGAGGAAGGACGCCGCGCCGCCGGTGGCGCTGGGCTGGGTGGCGGCGCGCGGTCGGCCCAAGTTCAGGCGGCGTCTTGCTGCTGGCCCTGAGGCAGGGCGTTGACGGCTTCGGCGGCGGCCAGGTCGCGCGCGGTCAGGCCGCCGGCATCGTGCGTGGTATAGCGCACCGTGCAGTGGCCGTAGCCGACCGCCAGTTCGGGGTGGTGGTCCTGCGCGTGGGCGACGCCAGCCACGGCGTTGACGAAGGCCATGGTCTGGTGGAAGTCGGCGAAGCGCCAGCGGCGTTCGATGGCGGGCGTGCCGTCTTGCGTGGTGCGCTGCCAGCCGGCCGGAATTGCTTCAATATTCATAGCTTTCTGCGCCCGCCATTCAAGGGCTGCAGGCCGATTTGACCATGAATCATGCGCCGGCTCCCACCGCCTCGAAGCGCGCACCCATGCGGGCGATGCGCTCGCTGGCCGGCGGGTGCGAGTAGTAGAAACGCACGTACAGCGGATCGGGCGTGAGCGTGCTGGCGTTGTCCTTGTAGAGCTTGACCAGCGCGTTGGCCAGGTCCTGCGCGCTGGCCTGCTGGGCGGCGTAGGCGTCGGCCTCGAACTCGTGCCGGCGCGACAGCATGGCCGACAGCGGCGACAGGAAGAAGCTGAACACCGGCACCACCAGCATGAACAGCAGCAGCGCCAGCGCGTGGTTGGGCACGTCGCCGCCCAACTGCGCCGGCAGGTTGGGCGTGACGCCCAGGCCCACGTAAAACCAGCTCTGCTGCGTGAGCCAGCCCAGCAGCGCCAGCCCGGCCAGGCTGAAACCGAACATCGCCGCGATGCGCTTGGCGATGTGGCGGCGCTTGAAGTGGCCCAGCTCGTGCGCCAGCACAGCCTCCACTTCGGGCACCGAGAGCTGTTTGAGCAGAGTGTCGAAGAACACCACGCGCTTGGCCGCACCGAAGCCGGTGAAGTAGGCGTTGGCGTGGGCGCTGCGGCGGCTGCCGTCCATCACGAACAGGCCCTTGGCGGCAAAGCCGCAACGCGCCATCAGGCCGGTGACGCGCTCCTTCAGCGCCTCGTCGGCCAGCGGCTGGAACTTGTTGAACAGCGGCGCGATGAACATGGGGTAGATCACCATCATCAGCAGGCTGAAGCCCATCCACACCGCCCACGTCCAGAGCCACCACCAGCGGCCGGTGGCGCCCATCAGCCACAGCACCAGCGCCGCCAGCGGGATGCCGATGGCGGCGCCGACCAGCGTGCCTTTCACCAGATCACCCAGCCAGAGGCCCAGGGTCATCTTGTTGAAGCCGAAGCGCTGTTCCACCACAAAGGTCTGGTAGAGCCCGAACGGCAGGTCGATCAGCCCGTTGATCACGGCAAAGGCCACCAGCAGCGCCAGCGGCTGCAGCAGCGGGTGGCCGGGGCCGAAGGCTTGCAGCAGCAGGGCGTTCAGCCAGTCCAGCCCGCCCATCAGCGTCCAGCCCAGCAGCACGGCGGCGCCGAAGGCCAGCTCCAGCAGGCCGAGGCGCAGCTTGGCCACGGTGTAGTCGGCCGCGCGCTGGTGCGAGGCCAGGGTGATGGTCTGGGCGAACTCGGTTGGCACGGCGCCGCGGTGGCGCGCCACGGCGCGGATCTGGCGCGAGGCCAGCCAGAATTTGACCAGCAGGTTGGCCAGCAGTGCGGCACCGAAGATGAGGCTGGTGAGCAGGGCGGGAGAGAGCGAATCGTTCAAGGCGGGTCAGGCGCTGCGGAGTTCGCCCGAGTGTAGGCGCAAGCGCCCGCGCGCGTGGTGCGCGGGGTCGGCGACAATCGCCCGCATGAGCGACATCCAAGCAGCACCCGCGCCGTCCGACAAGGCGCTCGAGAAGCACGACCTCAACCTGATCTGGATCGATTGCGAGATGACCGGGCTCGACCCGGAAGGCGACCGGCTGATGGAGATCGCCGTGATCGCGACCAGCCCCGATTTGGCACGGCGCGTGGAAGGCCCGGTGCTGGTGATCCACCAGAGCGACGAGCAGCTGGCCAAGATGGACGCCTGGAACCAGGGCACGCACGGCCGCAGTGGCCTGACGGCCAAGGTCAAGGCCTCGACCCTGACCGAGGCCGAGGCCGAGGCGCAGGTGATCGCGTTCATGAGCCAGTATGTGGGCAAGGGCGCCTCGCCCATGTGCGGCAACACCATCGGCCAGGACCGGCGCTTTCTGGTGAAGTACATGCCGCGGCTGGAGGGCTGGTTTCACTACCGCAACATCGACGTCAGCACGCTCAAGGAACTGGCGCGGCGCTGGCGGCCGGCGGTGGTGGAGGCGTTCAAGAAGCAGCAGTCGCACACCGCGCTGGCCGACGTGCACGAATCCATCGACGAACTGCTGCATTACCGCGAACACTTCATCCGGCTGGAAGGCTGACGCGCAGGGCGTCGGGGCGGTGACAGGCGCTACGGCGCGCCCGCAGCGGGTTCAGTGCTTGCGCAGCTCCGCGCGGCGGCTGTCGACCGGGGCCAGGAAGGAGTCTTCCTGGCGCCATTGGGCCACGGTGTCGCCTTCTTCCTCGGCTCCGGCGCCCGGACGGTTGGCCTGGTGGCGGCGCTCGCGGCTGCGGTCCAGCGTTTCGTGCAACTGGTGGCGCATCTGCTCGAGTTGCTGGGCTTCGGTGGGCGGTGGCTCGGAATCGATCCCGGCTTCGCCGATGAAGTCGGCGCGCAGCGCGTCGGGGTTGGGCAGCGAGCCCTGCATGATCACCCAGTAGCCGATGCCGCACTGCGCCAGCAGCGTCTGCTTGAGCTGGCGGTTGCTGCGCGAGATGCCGTGCTTGCCGATCACGTCGACGCAGCCGATCACGCGCGCGTCGTCGGTGCAGATCGAGAAGGTGCAGTACACGCCCGAAAGCACGCCGAACCATTCGCGCGCCTTCTCCGGATCATGGGGCACGGTGTAACGGGTGACCGGGAGCTTGACCAGCACGCGGTGGTCGGGGAACACGGCGCGCAGCCAGTGCCACACTTCACGCTCGGCGGTGCCGGCGATGCGGCGCGGGTTGAGCGGCCACTGGCGCGGCAGCGTCCGCACGCGCTTGCTCTTGCGGCGTTGGCGTTGCTGGTGATCCTGCCACCAGAGCGCCATCACGAAACCGCTGGCGACCATCAAGATCACCACCAGCAACGTGAGCACGCTTGCCGAACCGGACAATGCCCGCACCGAGACTCCCTGTAAGTAAAAGTTTCAACAAATATTAGCGCAGGAGCGGGCTTGTCCAGCAGACATTGCGCATAAACGGTGCATTTCAGCCGACGGTTAGTGAATACATCACAATCGGCTTCTTCCGAATGTCGCCCATTTCATACGTCCGGGGGCATCCGGATGTTTCAACGCAACGACAGCGGATGGCATGAGGCTCGACGACCTTCTTTTCAGCCAGGGCTTCGGCACCCGGCGCCAGTGCACCGGCCGCGTCCAGTTGGGTCAGGTGGCGCTGGAGGGGGCGGTCTGCACCGACCCGGCCCGGGACGTGGACCCCGAGGGCCTGGCCTTCAGCGTCGAGGGCGAGCCCTGGGTCTGGCAGGAGCGGGCCTACCTGATGCTGCACAAGCCGGCCGGTTACGAATGCTCGCACCGGCCCGGCGCCTGGCCCAGCGTTTACACCCTGCTGCCGGCGCCGTTGCGCCGGCGCCCGGGCGCCGGCAAGCTGAACGGCGTGCAGGCGGTGGGCCGGCTGGACCAGGACACCACCGGCCTGCTGCTGCTCTCCGACGACGGCGCCTTCATCCACCGCATGAATTCACCCAGGCGCCACGTGCCCAAGGTGTACGAGGTGACGCTGAAGCACCCGATGGACGAGGCCCAATGCGGCAGGCTCACTGCCGGCGTGCGGCTGGACGACGAGCCGCGCCCGGTGCGCGCCGCCGCGGCCGAGCGTGTGGCGGAGCGCCACCTGCGCCTCACGCTCACCGAAGGGAAGTACCACCAGGTCAAGCGCATGGTGGCGGCGGTGGGTAACAGGGTGGAGGCCCTGCACCGCAGCCGCATTGGCGCGCTCGAGCTGACGCCGGATCTGGCGCCCGGCCGGTGGCGCTGGCTCTCGCCGCAGGATCTGGCGGCGCTGGCGCCGGTTGCCTGAGTTAGGGATGAAATCGGCCTCCAGCCCTTTGTAGGCGGGCGCAGGCAGCTATGAATCAAGTAGCTACCGGCGAGGCCTGGCGGGTCGGCGTCAGACGTCCTGCAGGAAGCGCGCGATGGCTGCGTTCACCGCCGCCGGCTGGTCCTTGTGCGGGGAATGGCCGCAGTCCGGCAGCTTGAGCAGCTGCGCCTGCGGCACGGCGGCGGCCAGGTCGTCGATCTGCGCCAGGGTGCCGTACTGGTCGTCCAGGCCCTGGATGGCCAGCAGCGGCGCGGTGATGCCGCGTACTTCCTGGCGGATGTCGAAGTCGCGGAACGCCGGGCTGAGCCAGACGTCGTTCCACTGCCAGAAGGCCACCTGCACGTCGTCGTGGTAGCGCGCCAGCCGCTGGGGCAGGTCGGTGGCCTCGAAGGCCTGGCGCGCCTCGGCGATGGATTGGACCGAGATGTCTTCCACCATCACGTGCGGCGCCATCGCCACGCAGGCGGCCACCGGGTGCGCGGCGGTGTGGATCAGGGCGATGGTGGCGCCGTCGGAATGGCCCACCAGCACCGGTCGCTCCACGCCCAGCCGTGCCAGCAGCCTGGGCAGCACCTCCAGCGCCTCGCGGTGCATGTAGTCGGGCAGCAGGCGCCCGCCGCGCTGGCCGCCCGGCAGCGCGTGCGAGGGCGCGCGCACGTCGGGCACCGGGCTGGACTTGCCGTAGCCCTGGCGCGAGTACACGATGCCCGCCCGCCCCGTGGCCGCGCACAGGCTGGCCGGCCAGTCGCGCCACATGGCCACCGAGCCCAGGCCTTCGTGCAGGAACACCAGCGGCGCCAGGCCCGGCGTGGCGCCTGCCGGAGCGGGCAGTTGCGTTAGCTCAAGAAAAACGCCGTCGATGTCCACCTGTTGCATCGCCGGGATGTTAAAGCAAGGTGCGCGGCTGCCACGCAGGGCTACACTCGCGCGCTCGAACAGGGAAAAATCCTTTGCTGACAAGCGTTTTGACAAGATGGGGGCGGTTGCGACCGGGCCGCGCCGGCTGGCTGGGCGTGCTGGCGGCGGGGCTGATGGCGGGGCCGGCCCTGGCGCAGGTGCCGCCCGCGCCGGCCCGGCCGGTGGCAAGCGTCGCGGCGCCGGCTGCCCAGGCCAGAGCGGCCAGCGCGGTGCCGGCAGCGCCGGCCACGACGGCCAGTGCGCACGCGCCTTCATCGGCGCCCGCGCCCGCCGCGCGGGCAGCCTCGACGCCCACCCAGGCCATGAAGCCCACGCCGGTGTTCGTGCTCAACTCGCTGGACGGCAACGTGAGCGTGATCGACCCGACCACCTGGAAGGAGATCAAGCGCATCCCCACCGGCAAGGAGCCGCACCACCTGTACCTCACGCCGGACGAGAAATCGGTGATCGTGGCCAACGCCGCCAGCGACTCGCTCACCTTCATCGACCCGCGCACCGCCGAGGTGCAGCGCACCGTGCGCGGCATCCTCGACCCGTACCACCTGCGCTTCTCGCCCGACATGAAATGGTTCCTCACCAACGGGAACCGGCTGAACCATGTGGATGTCTACCGCTGGGACGGCAGCAACCTGCAACTGGCCAAGCGCATTGCCACCGGCAAGACGCCGAGCCACCTGTGGATCGATTCCAAAAGCACCATCGCCTACTCCAGCATGCAGGACAGCGACGAACTGGTGGTGATCGACCTGGCCACCCAGACCATCCTCCACCGCATCAAGGTGGGCAGCCTGCCGGCCGACATCTACGTCACGCCGGACGACAGGACCCTGTTCCTGGGGCTGACGGGCGGCGAGGGTGTGGAGGTGTACGACGTCTCCGGTGTGCGCACCGGCCAGGCGCCGCGCTTTCTCAAGCTGCTGCCCACCGGCAAGGGCGCGCACGCCTTCCGGCCGATGGGCGACGGCGAGCACATCTTCGTGAGCAACCGGGTGGCCAACACCATCAGCCGCATCGACACGCGCACGCAGAGCGTGGACTTCACCATGCCCACCAGCGCCGGGCCCGACTGCATGGACCTGTCGGCCGACGGCAAGACGCTGCTGGTCAGCTCGCGCTGGGCGCGCAAGCTCACGCTGATCGACCTGGCCACGCGCAAGATCGTGCGCGAGATCCCGGTGGGTGCCTCGCCGCACGGCGTCTGGACGCTCGATCACGCACCCCGCCGGTGAGCTGAAGCCTGCTATGCCGCGCCGTCGCGATGCTCTTGTTCTGATAGCTGCCGCCGCCTGCTGTGCAAGGGCGGGCGCCCAGAATCATGCTGAATCCGCCGCCTGCAAGCCGGTCTACCTGACCTTCGATACCGGCCACATGGGCGTGGCCGAGCTGATCGCCGACGTGCTGCGGCGCCACCACGTGCGGGTGACCTTCTTTGCCGCCAACGAACCCACGCAGGAGGGCGACGGCACCCTGGGCAAGTTCTGGGCACCGTGGTGGCGCGCCCGCGCGGCCGAGGGGCACGAGTTCGCTTCCCACACCATCGACCACGACTACTGGCGCGGCGATCTGCCGCCGGCCACGCCGGGCGGCGCGGCGCGCTTCCGCATCCGTCCCAGCGCCGGGCCGGACAAGGGCCGCAACCTCACCTGGACGGCCGCGCAGTATTGCGAGGCGCTGCGCCTGGCGGGTGACAGGCTGGCCTCGATGACGCAGAAGAAGCCGCTGCCGCTGTTCCGCGCGCCGGGCGGCAAGCATTCGCCCGCGCTGCTGGCCGCCGCCGAGGCCTGCGGCTACAAGCACGTCGGCTGGGCACCCGCGGGCTTTCTCGGCGACGAACTGCCGAGCGAGGGCTACCCCAACCAGGCGCTGCTCGACAAGGCGCTGCGGGACATCCGTGCCGGCGACATCCTGGTGGCGCACCTGGGCATCTGGTCGCGCCACGACCCGTGGGCCCCTGCGGTGCTGGAGCCGCTCATCGTCGGCCTGCAGCAGCGTGGCTTCTGCTTCCGCACCCTGCGCGAGCACCCGGACTACGCGCCGTGGATCGCCGCGCACGGCGGGTGAACGCGTGATGGACTGGTTCTACAACGCCTTCGACGCCGCCCAGCAGTGGCTGTTCGTGCAGGTGATCCAGCCGCTGGCCTTCTGGGCCGGCGCCGGCAACCTGCTGGAGCAGGGCTACGGCGCCACCGAATGGCTGCTGGTGGGGGTGCTGCAGATCGCGGTGCTGGTGCTGGTGCTCGGCCCGGCGCAGCGCCTGTGGCCGGTGGAGCCCGTCACCGACCGCCGCGCCGTGCGCGTGGACGTGCTCTACACGCTGCTGCACCGGCTGGGCCTGTTCAAGCTGCTGATGTTCTTCAGCTTCGAGGCCTGGGCGCTCGACGTGTTCGGCTGGCTGCGCGTGCGCGGCCTGCCCACGCTGCAGATCGACCAGCTCTGGCCCGGCGTGACCGACGTGGCCTGGGTCAGCTTCATCCTCTACCTGGTGCTGTTCGACCTGGTCGGCTACTGGCTGCACCGCTGGCAGCACCACTGGCACTGGTGGTGGCAGCTGCACGCCGTGCACCACAGCCAGCGCCAGATGACCATGTGGACGGACAACCGCAACCACCTGCTCGATTCGGTGATCACCGACCTGGTGTTCGTCACCGTCGCGCTGCTCGTCGGCGTGGGGCCGTCGCAGTTCGTGGCGCTGGTGGCCCTGTCGCAGCTGATGGAGAGCCTGCAGCACGCCAACCTGCGCTGGCCCTGGCCGGCCTGGGCCGAGCGGCTGGTGGTCAGCCCGCGCTTCCACCGCCACCACCACGCCATCGCGCTCAGCCACGAGCCTGAAGCGGCGCTGGTGGCGGGCAGGGCGCCGGCGGCGGAGGGCGCGCGCGCCGCGCCCCGCGCGCCCGACCGCTTCGGCGTCAACTACGGCATCCTGTTCCCGTGGTGGGACATGCTGTTCGGCTCGGCCGACTGGCGCGGCGGCTACGACGCCACCGGCATCGACGACCAGGTGCTGAAGGGCCGCGACTACGGGCGCGGCTTCTGGGCGCAGCAGTGGCTGGGCCTGCGGCGGCTGGCGGGGCTGGCGCGACGCTGAGCCTGCCCGCCTGGCCGGCGTTTCCGCCGAGGCGCCGGCCGCTTTCCTGGACAATCCCCCGCACCGCCGCGCACCACCGGGTCTTGATGCCTCTTCGGGCCGAGCCTGCCGAAGCCTTTCGACAGGCTCAGGGCGAACGGTTCGAGCCCTGGCGCGCCGGCCTCCCGAGTTCTTCACGTCATCCCCTTGTCTGCCACCGCCCTGCCTGAAACCTCTCCTGTCGCCATCATCGGCGCAGGCCCCGCCGGCCTGATGGCGGCCGAGGTGCTGTCGCGTGCCGGCGTGGCGGTGGAGGTGTTCGACGCCATGCCCTCGGCCGGCCGCAAGTTCCTGCTGGCCGGGCGCGGCGGGCTCAACCTCACGCATTCTGAGCCGCTGGCGCCCTTCGTGGCGCTCTTCGGCGAGCGGGCCGGGGCGGTGGGCGACTGGCTGGCTGGCTTCGGCCCCACCGAAGTGCGGGCCTGGGCGGCCGGGCTGGGGGTCGAGACCTTCGTCGGCAGTTCCGGCCGCGTGTTCCCCACCGAGATGAAGGCGGCGCCGTTGCTGCGCGCCTGGCTGCACCGGCTGCGCCATCCGCAGACGCCGGGCGCGGCGCCGGTGCGCTTTCACATGCGGCACCGCTGGGCTGGCTGGGAGGTGCCGGATGCTCCTGATTCAGTAGCTGTCTGCGGCAGCCACGCAAGAGCTGCAGGCCGATTTGGCTTTGAAACGCCGGCCGGCCGCATCAGCCTGCGCCCGCGCGCCGCGGTGCTGGCACTGGGCGGCGCCAGCTGGCCGCGCCTGGGCTCCGACGGCGCCTGGCAGCCCTGGCTGGAGCAGGCGGGCGCGGCGGTGGCGCCACTGGTGCCGGCCAACTGCGGCTTCGACGTGGCCGGCACGCGCGCGCCGGGCTGGACGCCGTTCTTCGCCGAGCGCTTTGCCGGCCAGCCGCTCAAAAACGTGGTGCTGGCCTTCACCGACGGCCTGGGCCGGCGCTTCGAGCGGCGCGGCGAATTCGTGCTCACCGCCACCGGGGTGGAGGGCAGCCTGGTCTACGCCGCCAGCAGCCTGCTGCGGGACGAGATCGCCCGCGCCGGCCAGGCGTGCTTCCAGCTCGATTTGCTGCCCGACCGCAGCGCCGACCAATTGCAGGCCGCGCTGGCGCGCCCGCGCGGCAGCCGCAGCCTGTCGTCCCACCTGCGCGCCCGCCTGGGCCTGGGGCCGGCGCAGACCGCGCTGCTGCACGAACTGCTGCCGCCCGAGCTGCTGAAGGATGCCGCCGCGCTGGCGCAGGCGCTGAAGGCGCTGCCGATCACGCTGCGCGCGCCGCGGCCGGTACAGGAGGCCATCAGCAGCGCCGGCGGCGTGCGCCTGGAGGCCCTGACGCCCGATCTGGAACTGCTGAGCGTCCCCGGCCTGTTCTGCGCCGGCGAGATGCTCGACTGGGAGGCGCCCACCGGCGGCTACCTGCTCACCGCGTGCCTGGCCAGCGGCGTGCGCGCCGGGCAGGGCGTGCTGCGCTTTCTGGCCGGGCAGGGCGCGCCGGCCGCGGGCGTGGAGACACGCTGATGCGCCACCGGGCCGGTTCACACGTCGTCCGGATTTTTAGCATGTTTTTGGCCTCCAGACCAGGTGTGGCGGGCGCAGGCAGCTATCAAAAAATGACTTTCGCGCGGCCGGTACGAGCGCGCTATGCTTGCCGGCGATGAGAGCAGTGATCGACGCCTTCTGGCGCGCGCTGGCCGACAGCTTCCGGCCGCGCGTGCTGCTGCTCACGCTGGCGCCGCTGGCCGTGATGCTGCTGCTGGCGCTGGGCGCGGGCTACCTCTGGGGCGCCGCCGCGCTGGCCTGGGCGCAGGGCTGGGTGAATGGGGCCGGCTGGCTCACCTGGATGCTCGGCTGGCTGGGTGGCGACGCCGCGGGGCAGGTCGAATCCGTGCTGGCGCCGCTGGTGCTGGTGGCGCTGGTCACACCGCTGGTGGTGCTGGGTGCGCTGCTGCTGGTGGCCCTGCTTATGACGCCGGCCATGCTGCGGCTGGTGGCGCGCAGGCGCTTCCCCCAACTGGAGCGGCTGGGCGGCGGGGCCGCGGCCTGGGCTGGCTCTGTGGCGCATTCGCTGGGCGCCACGGCGGTGGCGCTGCTGGCGCTGGTGGTGTCGATCCCGTTCTGGCTGGTGCCGCCGCTGATCCTGGTGCTGCCGCCGCTGATCTTCGGCTGGCTGACCTACCGCGTGATGAGCTACGACGCGCTGGCCGAGCACGCCACCGCCGCCGAGCGCCGCGCACTCATGCGCCGCCACCGCGTGCCGCTGCTGGTGCTGGGCATCGTCAGCGGTTACCTGGGCGCGGCGCCGGCGGTGGTGTGGGCCTCGGGCCTGCTGTTCGCGGCGCTGTTCTGGGTGCTGGTGCCGGTAGCCATCTGGATCTACACCTGGGCCTTCGCCTTTTCCAGCCTGTGGTTCACCCATTACTGCCTGAATGCGCTGCAGGCCCAGCGTGGGCAGGCGCAGGCAGCTACCAAAACAGAAGCAAAGGTGGTGGCGACACCATCTGCGCCGGCGGCTTTGCCACCTGCTTCGCCGCCTGCCAGCCCGCCCGAAAGCCATCCCGATGAACGCTGAAAGCCCCGCCGCCGCGCCGAAGTTCGGCCTCATCATCGTCGGCGACGAGATCCTGTCGGGCAAGCGTGCCGACAAGCACCTGCCCAAGTGGATCGATCTGCTGGGCGAGCGCGGCCTGCAGCTGGCCTGGGCCGAGTACGTGGGCGACGACCCGGCGCGCATCACCGACGTGCTGCGCCGCGCCTTCGCCAGCGGCGACGTGGTGATGAGTTGCGGCGGCATCGGCGCCACGCCCGACGACCACACCCGCCAGTGCGCCGCCGCCGCGCTGGGCGTGCCGCTGGAGCTGCACCCCGAGGCCAGGGCGCTGATCCTGGAGCGCATGCGCGACGTGGCGCTGGAAAAAGGCCTGCCCTACGAGCCCGAGCGGGCCGACAACCAGCACCGTCTGAACATGGGCGTGTTCCCGCAGGGCGCGCGCATCATTCCCAACCCGTACAACAAGATTCCCGGTTTTTACGTGCTGAGCGGCGCCGGGCCGTCCCAAGCCGCGAAGGCCCCCTCGGGGGGCAGCGACCCACGCGAAGCGGGGGAGCGTGGGGGGATCTTTTTCGTGCCTGGCTTCCCGGTCATGGCCTGGCCCATGATGGCCTGGGTGCTCGACACGTATTGCAGCGCCTGGTTCCGGCGCGACGCGTGGCAGGAGAAATCGGTCATCATCTTCGGCGCCATGGAGGCCACGCTGACCCCGGTGATGGAGCGGGTGGAGGCCGCGCATCCGCAGGTGCGGGTGTTCAGCCTGCCCAGCGTGGACCATCCCGAATGGGGCGTCCACATCGACCTGGGCGTCAAGGGCCCGGTGGCCGCCGTGCCCGCCGCCTACAACGACCTGCGGCAGTGGCTGGCGCCCATGAACCTCAGCTATGGCCCTGAACTGGTGCGCAATACGTAACGCACCAAAATAATGCATTCTTGATGGCACCATATTAGTGCCATCAGGACGAAGTTACCGGATGTTTCTGTGGAAGGTGTCCCGAAAGCCGCATCAATCAAGGTCACAATGCGAGCTTTCATGGTGCGAGATCGCAGGGCGATTGGCACAAAAACTGCTTCCAAAAGCCTGCCTTTTTTACCAACCAAGTCGACTAGGAGAGCCTGATGGCCAAGAACGTGGCAGACGTCATGAAGATGGTGAAGGAAAACGAATGCAAGTTCGTCGATTTCCGCTTCACCGATACCCGCGGCAAAGAACAACACGTGACGGTGCCGATCTCCGCCTTCGATGAAGACAAGTTCAGCGACGGCCACGCCTTCGACGGCTCCTCCATCGCCGGCTGGAAGGGCATCGAGGCCTCCGACATGCTGCTGATGCCCGAGCCGAGCACGGCCTTCGTCGATCCGTTCTTCGAGGAGTCGACCCTGGTGCTGACCTGCGACGTGCTGGAGCCGGGCGACGGCAAGGCCTACGACCGCGATCCGCGCTCCATCGCCAAGCGCGCCGAGGCCTACCTGAAGGCCTCCGGCCTGGGCGACACCGCCTACTTCGGTCCCGAGCCCGAGTTCTTCGTGTTCGACGGCGTGCGCTGGAGCACCGATTCCGGCCACAGCTTCTACAAGATCGACGAGTACGAGGCGCCCTGGAACAGTGGCGCCAAGCTGGAAGGCGGCAACCGCGGCCACCGCCCGACCACCAAGGGCGGCTACTTCCCGGTGCCCCCGGTCGATTCCACGCACGACATGCGCGTGGAAATGGTCATGATCCTGGAAGCCCTGGGCGTGCCGGTGGAAGTGTTCCACCACGAAGTGGCCGGCGCCGGCCAGATGGAAATCGGCACCAAGTTCAGCACGCTGGTCGAGCGCGCCGACTGGACCCAGCGCCTGAAGTACGTGGTCTGGAACGTGGCCGACAGCTACGGCAAGACCGCCACCTTCATGCCCAAGCCCTACCACGGCGACAACGGCAGCGGCATGCACGTGCACCAGTCCGTGTGGAAGAACGGCAAGAACCTGTTCGCGGGCAAGGGCTACGCCGGCCTGTCGGATTTCGCGCTGCACTACATCGGCGGCATCATCAAGCACGCCCGCGCGCTGAACGCCATCACCAACCCGACCACCAACAGCTACAAGCGCCTGGTGCCGCACTTCGAAGCCCCGGTGAAGCTGGCCTATTCCAGCCGCAACCGCTCGGCCTCGATCCGCATCCCGCACGTGGCCGGTGACAAGGCCCGCCGCATCGAGTCGCGTTTCCCGGACCCGATGGCCAACCCGTACCTGTGCTTCGCCGCCCTGCTGATGGCCGGCCTGGACGGCGTGGAGAACAAGATCCACCCGGGCGAAGCCGCCACCAAGGACCTCTACCACCTGCCGCCGGAAGAGGACAAGCTGATCCCGACCGTCTGCCACAGCCTCGATCAGGCGCTGGAAGAGCTGGACAAGGACCGCGCGTTCCTGACCAAGGGCGGCGTGTTCACCGACAGCATGCTCGATGCCTACATCGAGCTGAAGATGACCGAGGTGAACCGCGTGCGCGTCAACGTCAATCCGGTCGAATACGACATGTACTACTCGCTCTGATCGGGCGTTGTAAATCGTTCACGGATTGAACGAAAAAAGGGCGGCTGCGGCCGTCCTTTGTCGTTTCAGGGGGAACGCGGGTTTTTCGATGAACTCTATTGGCTCATACTCAACCATTCGGTCTGGCCATGCGTTATGCAGGGCACGGCATCGAGTTCATGCGCATGAAATCCAGAGTCATCCTGCTTTCGTTCCTCACCGCGACCGCGGCATTGCCCGCCGTGGCGCAGGACCGCATCTACCGCTGCGGCAACGAGTACACCAACCGCCCCGCGAAGGGCGAGAACTGCAAGGTGGTGGAGGGCGGCAACGTCACCATCATCCGCGGCACCGCGCCGGCACCCGCACCGGCGCCGGCGCCGGTGCGCTCGGGCGGCTCGTCGTCGAGCGACCGGGTGGTGAGCGCGCCGGCGCAGCCGCGCATCGACACGCCGGAGCAGCGCCAGCGCGACGCCGACGCCCGCACGATCCTCGAGAACGAGCTCAAGCGTGCCGAGGCGCGCCAGGCCGATCTGCTCAAGACCTACAACAACGGTCAGCCGGACAAGATCGGTGGCGAAGCGCAGAACTACCAGAAGTACCTCGACCGCGTGGCCGAGATGAAGGCCTCGATCGACCGCAACCAGGCCGACATCGACGGCATCAAGCGCGAACTGGCGCGCGTGTCGCGCTGACCTTCCGCCGCCGGCGCAGCCGGATCGCGCGGGCCGCCGCGCAACCCACGGATTGAGGAGCCGCCCCATGCCGAGCCCCCGCCGTCCGCATCCTGCCCGTTTCCAGGCCTTCGACCTGCTCGCCACGCTGCTGGCGGTGGTCGACGAGCGGGGCGTGGTGCTGTTCGCCAACGCCGGTCTGGAAGACGCGGTGGGCCTTTCCTGGCGCAGCATCGAGGGCACGTCGCTGCTGCAGTGGTTCGACGATTCACGCACCCTGCGCCAGGCGCTGGTCCGCGCGCGCGAGAACGAGTTCGCCGCGCTGCGCTTCGACACCCTGCTCAAGCGCCAGAGCGGCGAGCTGCTGCCGATGCACGTGATCGTGGCGCAGACCGAGCGCGATGGCGAACTCATCGTCGAGCTGCTGCCGCTGGAATTGCAGGCGCGCCAGGAGCGCGAGGAGCGCCTGGCCAACCAGACCAAGGCCAATAAGGAGCTGTTCCACAACCTCGCCCACGAGATCAAGAATCCGCTGGGCGGCATCCGTGGCGCGGCGCAGCTGCTGGAGATGGAGATCGACAGCCGCGAGCTGCGCGAATACACCCAGGTCATCATCCACGAGTCCGACCGGCTGCAGGCGCTGGTGGACCGCCTGCTGGCGCCGCACCGCCATGCGCCGGTGGTGAGCGACGTCAACATCCACCAGGTGTGCGAACGCGTGCGCGCGCTGATCCTGGCCGAGTTCCCCCGCGGCCTCGTGGTGGAGCGCGACTACGACACCTCCATCCCCGAGTTCCGCGGCGACCAGGAGCAGCTCATTCAGGCGGTGCTGAACATTGCCCACAACGCTGCCCACGCGCTGGCCGCACGGCGCGAGCGCGGCGACGCCAAGATCATCCTGCGCACACGCGTCAACCGGCAGATGACCTTCGGCAAGCAGCGCTACCGCTTGGCACTGGAATTGCATGTCATCGACAACGGGCCCGGCGTGCCCGATTCGATCAAGGACCGCGTCTTCAACCCGCTGGTATCGGGGCGCGACGGTGGTACCGGCCTGGGGCTGACCCTGGCGCAGACCTTCGTGCAGCAGCACCACGGCCTGATCGAACTGGACAGCCGGCCGGGCCACACGGATTTCAGGATCCTGATTCCGTTGCCATGAATGACACGACGTACGAGGAGTCCCGCCGCATGAAGCCGATCTGGATTGTTGACGACGATCAGTCGATCCGCTTCGTGCTCGAGAAGGCCCTGTCGCGCGAGGAGTTGCCCACGCGCAGCTTCAGCAACCCGCGCGACGTGCTCGCCGCGCTGGACGAGGGCGACGGTTCCCCGCAGGTGCTGGTGAGCGACATCCGCATGCCCGGCGGCTCGGGCCTGGACCTGCTGGCCCAGATCAAGCAGCGGCTGCCGCGCCTGCCGGTGATCATCATGACGGCGTTCTCCGATCTGGAGAGCGCGGTGTCGGCCTTCCAGGGCGGCGCCTTCGAGTACCTGGCCAAGCCCTTCGACGTGCCCAAGGCGGTCGAGCTGATCCACCGCGCGTTGGAAGAAAGCCAGCGCGAGGAAGTGGCGCAGGAGCGCGCCGCCGCCGCGCCCGAGATGCTGGGCCAGGCGCCCGCCATGCAGGACGTGTTCCGTGCCATCGGCCGGTTGTCGCAGAGCAACGTCACGGTGATGATCACCGGCGAATCGGGCAGCGGCAAGGAGCTGGTGGCGCGCGCGCTGCACAAGCATTCGCCGCGCTCCGGCGGCCCGTTCGTGGCCATCAACACCGCCGCCATCCCCAAGGATCTGCTGGAGTCCGAGCTGTTCGGCCACGAGCGCGGCGCCTTCACCGGCGCGCAGACCATGCGGCGCGGCCGCTTCGAGCAGGCCGACGGCGGCACGTTGTTCCTCGACGAGATCGGCGACATGCCTTTCGATCTGCAGACGCGCCTGCTGCGTGTGCTGTCGGACGGACAGTTCTACCGCGTGGGCGGCCACAGCGCCATCAAGGCCAACGTGCGGGTGATCGCCGCCACCCACCAGAACCTGGAGCAGCGCGTCAAGGAAGGCGCCTTCCGCGAAGACCTGTTCCACCGCCTGAACGTGATCCGCCTGCGCCTGCCGCCGCTGCGCGAGCGCGGCGAGGACATTCCGCCGCTGGCGCGCCACTTCCTGCAGCAGAGCGCGCGCCAACTCGGCGTGGAGCCCAAACGCCTGTCCGACGCGGCGCTGCGCCAGCTGGCCACCTTCAGCTTTCCCGGCAACGTGCGGCAGCTCGAGAATATCTGCCACTGGCTCACGGTGATGGCCCCGGCCCAGACCGTCGAGGTGAAGGATCTGCCGCCCGAGGTGCTGGGCGAGGCGCCGCGTGCGGAGTCGGCCGTTCCTGTCCCGGTGGCCACCGTTGGCAGCGCGGCACCGGCCGAAGCCGCCGTTCATGTCGAGCATGGCGCAGGCGAGGCACACGCGCCCGCGGTGGCCGGGTCCAACGGGACTCCCGCGGCGTCGCTTGCCGCCCAGGACTGGGAGTCCGCGCTGGAGGCCGAGGCCGCCCGCCTGCTGGCGCGTGGCGACGCCGACGTGTGGGGCACCCTGGTCGGCCGCGCCGAGGCGCGCCTGATCCAGGCCGCGCTGGCCAGCACACGCGGGCGCCGCATCGAGGCGGCGCACAAGCTGGGCATCGGCCGCAACACCATCACCCGCAAGATCCAGGATCTGGGGCTGGATCGCTAGCCGATCCCGGTCTTAAAGCTTTTTCACCGTTTCGCCCTTGCAGGGCGGGCGCAGGCAGCTATCAAAATGAAAGTGGTCTGTGCCCGGAACTCAACTGGTGGATCAGACGGCTGGTGGCCCGTCCCCACACACAGCACGGTCTGCTGAAACCGGAGGCCCGGCGTTGATCTCTTGACGCCGGGGCGCTGCGGCGTGCCGGCCTGCGCTGCCGATGCACGGGGGCGCAGATCTGCGGGCACCTCGTCATCCGGCAGCCACGGATTGCGGCGACAATCGCGGGCCGCCCGGCGGCGCCAGCTCTTTTCCGGCAGCCTCTCATGCGTCCCAACCTCAAAGCCACCCGCGGATTCCAACAAGGCCTGCGCCAGCTCGGTCCGGGCCTGATCACGGGCGCGGCGGACGACGATCCGAGCGGCATCGCCACCTATTCCCAGGCCGGCGCGCAGTTCGGGCTGGGCATGCTGTGGACGGTGGTGTTCACGTTGCCGCTGATGGCCGCCATCCAGCTGGTGTCGGCGCGCATCGGCTATGTCACCGGCGACGGCCTGTCGGCCAACATCCGCGCCCACTACCCGCGCTGGATCCTCTACGCCTGCGTGGGCCTGCTGGTGGGTGCGAACACACTGAACATCGCGGCCGACATCGCCGCCATGGCCGAGGCGCTGCGCCTGCTGGTGGGCGGCTCGGCGCACGTGTACGCCGTGACCTTCGGCCTGGCCTGCCTGGTGCTGCAGGTGTTCCTGCCTTACGCCAGCTATGTGCGCTGGCTCAAGTGGTTGACCCTGGCGCTGTTCGCCTACGTCGCGGTGGTGCTGAGCGTGCGCATCGACTGGCTGGCGGTGGCGCGCGCGGTGGTCTGGCCCAGGCTGCCGGGCGGTCACGACACGCTGCTCACCATCGTGGCCGTGCTGGGCACCACCATCAGCCCCTACCTGTTCTTCTGGCAGGCCGCGCAGGAGGTGGAGGACAAGGCGTTCCGCGCGCACAGCGCCGAGGAAGTCGGGCGCGAGCTGGCGCGCATCCGCCTCGACACCATGGTGGGCATGAGCCTGTCCAACCTGATCGCGTTCTGCATCATGCTGAGCACAGCGGCCACGCTGTACGCGGCCGGCGTGCACGACATCGAGACATCCTCCCAAGCGGCCGAGGCACTGCGGCCGATTGCCGGTGATTTCACCTTCCTGCTGTTCGGCCTAGGCATCATCGGTACCGGCATGCTGGCGGTGCCGGTGCTGGCCGGCTCGGCCGCCTATGCGGTGGCCGGCGCCACCGGCTGGCACGGCAGCCTCAGCCTGCGGCTGGACAAGGGCGAGGGGCATGGGTTCTACGGCGTGATCGCGGCGGCCACCATCGGCGGCGTGATCCTGTGCTTCACGCCCACCGATCCGGTGCGCGAGCTGTTCTGGTCGGCCGTGATCAACGGCGTGGTCGCGGTGCCCATCATGGCGGTGCTGATGCGCCTGGCCAGCAACCCCAAGGTGATGGGCGAGCATGTGATCAGCCGCCGTGTGCGCTGGCTCGGCTGGCTGGCCACGGCGTTCATGGGGGTTACCGTGGTGGGCATGTTCGTCACCTGATCGGCGCGCTGACGCTAGCAATTGGTTTCACTCTGACGCACGCGCGTCACGTTGCGCGCTCAGAATGGGCGTTTGCGGCTGGTGGCATCGGAACCGGCCCGAAGGAGTGGATGTCATGGGTTCCCAGTTGCCGGCAGCGCGCCCCAGGCGCCTTACTGCCCCCGCCCGCCTGATCGGGCGGCTGTACCGTTCGGCGTCGGAGTCGGCGCGCGCCACGGCGATCGGCTCGATGCTGCGGCCGCTCAGCCCACTGGCCCTGGCGGCGGTGGCGGACGGCGCCTTCGCGTTCGCCCTCGTCAACGGCACGGATGACAAGCTGCGCCTGGGCACCATCGCCAGCTCGCAGGTCGCTGAGCTGGCGGACTTCGCCTTCCAAGTGGACCCAAGCGCGCTGCTGCAAGCGGCGGAAATGCTGGCGCGTCCGGCCGCCGGCACCGCTTTTGCCGCCGCGGTAGTGGCCCTGCTGGTGCGTCAGATGCCCGCGCTGCGCGCCCGCCTCATGCCAAGGTGAGCGTCACCGGCGCGTGGTCGCTGGGTTTGGGCCACTTGCGCGGCGTGCGGTCGATGCTGCAGGCCTTGACCTGAGGCAGCAGCGCCTCGCTGACCAGGATGTGGTCGATGCGCAGGCCGCGGTTCTTCTGGTAGCCCAGCATCCGGTAGTCCCACCAGCTGTAGCTTTTCTCGGGCTGCTCGAACAGGCGGAAGGCGTCGGTCAGGCCCAGGCCGAGCAGCTTGCGGAAGTGGTCGCGCTCCTCGGTGGTGTGGTGGATGGTCTCGGCCAGGCCCACGGGGTCGTAGCTGTCGCGGTCTTCCGGGGCGATGTTGAAGTCGCCCAGCAGCACCAGCCGCGGGTGCGCGGCGAGTTCCTCGCGCAGCCAGTCGCGCAGGGCGCGCAGCCAGCTCATCTTGTATTCGAACTTTTCCGTGCCGGGCGCCTGGCCGTTGACGAAATAGCCGTTGACCAGCCGCAGCGGCCCGCCCGGGCCTTCCACGGTACCGGCAATCACGCGCGCCGATTCGTCGGCAAAGCCGGGGATGTTGCGGGTGACGTCGGCCACCGCACCGCGCGCCAGCAGGGCCACGCCGTTGTAGGTCTTCTGGCCGAAGACGGCGGCTTCGTAGCCGGCTTCGCGCAGCGCATCGTGGGGAAACTTGTCGTCGGTGAGCTTGAGTTCCTGCAGAGCCAGCACGTCCACCGGGTTGGCCGCCAGCCAGTCCAGCGCGTGCTGCAGGCGGGCGTTGAGGGAATTGATGTTCCAGGTGGTGATGCGCATGGGGAGGGCGATGGTTGGATCGCCTCATGGTACACGGCGATTTCCTGACCAGCGGCAGGCAAGAAAAAGCCCCGCCGGTCAGGACGGGGCTGTGTGGGAGCCGGCGGCTTTGGACCGCCGGCCTGTGTGAGAACGGTCAGGCCGCGACCGCTTCTTCCTGGCTGGCCGCTGCCGGCGCGGGCGTGCGGATCAGGTAGTCGAAGGCCGACAGCGCGGCGGTGGAGCCAGCACCTGCCGCCACCACGATCTGCTTGTACGGCACCGTGGTGCAGTCGCCGGCGGCGAACACGCCCGGCACGTTGGTGGCGCCCCTGGCGTCGATCACGATCTCGCCGAATCTGGAGCGTTCCACCGTGGTGCCCAGCCATTCGGTGTTGGGCACCAGGCCGATCTGCACGAACACGCCTTCCAGTGGCACCGTCACGTCCTCGCCGCTGTCGCGGCGCTTGAACGCCAGGCCGTTGACCTTGCCGGCGTCACCGGTGATCTCGGTGGTCTGCGCGTTGGTGTGGATGGCCACGTTCGGCAGGCTCTTGAGCTTCTTGATCAGCACCGCGTCGGCCTTCATCTCGGGCAGGAACTCGAGCACGGTGACGTGCCGGACCACGCCGGCCAGGTCGATGGCCGCTTCCACGCCGGAGTTGCCGCCGCCGATCACCGCCACGTCCTTGCCCTTGAACAGCGGGCCGTCGCAGTGCGGGCAGTAGGCCACGCCCTTGGTCTTGTACTCCTGCTCGCCCGGCACGTTGACGTTGCGCCAGCGGGCGCCGGTGGCCAGGATCACGGTGCGGCTCTTCAGCTCGCCGCCGTTGTCGAGTTTGACGGTGACGTAGCCGCCGGGCTGCGCCGCCGGCACCAGCTCGGCCACGCGCTGGGCGTTCATGATGTCCACGTCGTAGTTGCGCACGTGCTGCTCCAGCGCGGCGGCGTAGTGCGGGCCGTCGGTTTCGGGCACGCCGGGGTAGTTGGCGATTTCCATGGTGTCGTTCACCTGGCCGCCGAAACGCTCGGCCACCACGCCGGTGCGGATGCCCTTGCGCGCCGCGTAGATCGCAGCCGCGGCGCCGGCAGGGCCGCCGCCGACGATCAGCACCTCATACGGCGCCTTGGCGCTGAACTTGGCAGCGTCGCGCCTGGCGGCGCCGGTGTCGACCTTGCGCAGGATCTCTTCCAGCGAGGTACGGCCGCTGTGGAACATCTTGCCGCCCTCATAGACGGCGGGCACGCCCATGATCTCGCGCTCTTCGACTTCCTTCTGGAACATGCCGCCGTCGATCACCGTGGTCGTCACACCCGGGTTGACGATGGCCAGCAGGCTGAGCGCCTGCACCACGTCCGGGCAGTTGTGGCACGACAGGCTCATGTAGACCTCGAAGTCGAGCTTCGCATCCAGCGCCTTGGCCTGGGCCAGCACATCGTCCTCGACCTTGGGCGGATGGCCGCCCGTCCACAGCAGCGCCAGCACCAGCGAGGTGAACTCGTGGCCGAGCGGGATGGCGGCGAAGCGCAGGCGCGCCGTGCTGCCGGGCTTCTGCAGCGCGAAGGAGGGCACGCGGGCGTCCTGGCCGTCGGTGCGCAGGGTGATCTTGTCGCTCAGGCTGGCGATCAGCTCGAGCAGTTCGCGCATTTCCTTCGACTTGTCGTCGCTGCCCAGGGTGGCCACCAGCTCGAACGGCTCTTTCACGCGCTCGAGGTAAGCGGCCAGTTGTTGCTTGAGGTCGTCGTCCAACATGGTGGGGTACTCCTGATTTGCTAGCTGCCTGCGCCCGTCAATATTGGGCTACAGCCTGATTTGGTCGAAAAAAAGCCAGACGGCGGGCGCATGCGCGCCCGGTCGCCGTCTGGCGGGTGGGCGCCGCGTGCGGCGCCTGGGTGCGGGACTGCGGCTTAGATCTTGCCGACCAGGTCCAGCGAAGGCTTGAGGGTCTTCTCGCCTTCCTTCCACTTGGCGGGGCACACTTCGTCCGGGTGCTCGGCCGTGTACTTGGCGGCCTTGAGCTTGCGCACGGTCTCGGTCACGTCGCGGGCGATCTCGTTGGAATGCACTTCCATCGTCTTGATCTGGCCTTGCGGGTTGATGATGAAGGTACCGCGCAGCGCCAGGCCTTCCTCGTCGATGTGCACGTCGAAGGCGCGGGTCAGCTGGTGCGTGGGGTCGCCCACCAGGAAGAACTTGGCCTTGCCGACGGCAGCGGAGGTCTCATGCCACACCTTGTGGCTGAAGTGGGTGTCGGTGGTGACGATGTAGACCTCGGCGCCCAGCTTCTGGAACTCAGGGTAGTGGTCGGCGGCGTCCTCGATCTCGGTCGGGCAGTTGAAGGTGAAGGCTGCCGGCATGAAGATCACGACCGACCAGGTCTTGCCGTTGGTGAAGTTCTTGTCGGTGACTTCCTCGAACTTGCCGTTGTGGAAAGCCTGCGCCTTGAAGGGCTGCACTTGCGTGTTGATGAGGGACATAAAAGGTACTCCTGAGTGAGTGGTGAAAAACCGAGGGCCGCTTTCTGCAGCCCATGACGAAAGTATAGATGCAATCTATTGGCGCACCTATTTATTTTGCCTACGCTATCGTTAGGCAGGGGCTATAGGGCGGCCTCCCCAGCGTCAGCAAGGCATGGCGCCAGCTTAGCGCAGAAAGCTGGCGGGAGAGTGTCGGATGAATTCGCCTGCGGGCGGCGCAGGCGGTGGGCTACCGCGGCCGCGGCAGCCGCTCAGGCGGCGCTGCGGCTCGCCGCGGGTACAGTGGCGCCGGTGCCGGAAGCCGCCTTGGCAGTACCGGGGGCGGGCAGCGCGGCAGGGGTCTGATCGCGCATTTTCACCGTGCCGCTGTAGCGGGCGCCGGGATCCACCTGCAGCGTACGCGTTTCGATGTCGCCGATGATGTTGGCGTTGGCCTGCAGGTGCAGGTTTTCTGAAAAGACGTTGCCTTCCAGGCGGCCGATCACCAGCAGGTCCGCGCTGTGCACGTCGCCCTTGACCAGGCCGGTTTCGCCGATGATGGCGCGCCCCTGGCAGCGCAGCGTACCGGTGATGGCACCATCGACCTTGACCGAGTTCTCGCAGGTGAGGTCGCCTTCCAGCTTGCAATGCTGCGCGATCACGGTGTCGATCTGCCGGTTGGCGGGCGCCAGGGCGGGCTTGTCCTTGTTGCTGCTGCCGAACATGGTGGATCTCTGGGCTTGAGGGGGAGGCGGCCGCGTCAGTGCACGGGGTCGGCCGGTGAGGCAAGGCTGAGGAAGTGCTCGGGATCGACGCGCTCTCCGTCGCGCTGTACCTCGTAGTGCAGGTGCGGGCCGGTGGAGCGTCCGGTGGAGCCCAGGGCGCCCACCACATCGCCGGCTTCCAGCAACTGGCCAGGCTTGACGTCGATGCGTGAGAGATGCGCGTACGCCGTCACGTAGCCGTGCGCGTGCGCCACCTGCACCAGATTGCCGTAGCCGCCCTGGCGACCGGCGAAGACGACCTTGCCGCGCGCGGTGGCATGCACCGCTTCGCCGATGTCACCCTTGAAATCCAGACCGCCGTGCATTTCCGCGCCACGGCCGGTGAACGGGTTGGAGCGCACGCCGAAGGGCGAGCTGAGGGCGCCATCGTGCGGCACGCCGATGGGCGTGTTCTGCAGCGCCTGCAGCAGGTTCTCGGTGTCGCTGGCAAAGCTGCCGGTGTAGGGCACGGGCCGACTGGCACTTGGCGCCACACCGCCCGCTGCCGGGTTGGGCACGCCCTTGCGCCGCTCGACCGACACCGGCTTGACGTTGATGCCGCGCGCCTTGAGGTATTCGGCCACGTCGCCGACCATGCGTTCTGACTTGCGCAGCGCCGTCAGCTTGGCGTTGATTTCGGCAGACGTGAAGTTGCTCAGGTCGGTCACCTGCTGGCGCAGCGCGGCCAGTTCCTGCGCGCTGGCGTTGCGCTCCATCACGTAGCGGGTGGCCACCACCGCCAGGCCGGCGCCAAGCACCACGGTGGACGCAGATAGCGTGAGCATCGCCGGCCGCAGCCAGCGCAACCACCAGGTATCGACTTCCAGGGTGCGCGTCTGCTCAGGCGTGACGATGAGGACGGTGGAGCGGGCCATCGGAGGCGGTGCCGCTCAAAGACGCGCAACCACGGCGCCACCTGCCGGGCGGACCAGCGGTGGGTGTGGTTGGCAGAAGTTGAATACCAAAGGACTCACAACCTTTGATTGTGGCGCCATGCGGAGCGCGCCGTCAAGCTTTCACAGCCGGCGGCGCGCACGTGGCCGTGCATTGTTCACGGCCACGACAGGCGTTACGACTCGGCCTGTTCGAAGGCGAGCTGGACGTCGCGCAGATCCTTGCGGGTCTCCACCAGCACCAGCGGACCTTCGTCGAGCTCCACCAGCGGCGGCCGCTCACGCGGCACATGCACCGGCTTGGGTTCGGCGGCGATCGCAGCCTGCACGGCGGCAACCCGTTCAGCGTCGGAGTTCACCCATTGCAGCCCCGCGTCGCTGGCCAGTTGCGCCAGGTCCTGCGTGGGCAGCTCGAAGCGGCCGATGGCCGGCATGCCAGCGCGCGCCGACGGCTGCGCCGCAGCTTGTGTCACAGGCGCGGTGGCTGCCTGCGGGGCGGCCTCAGGCACGGCTTGCGTTGCCGGCGCTGTGACTTCAGGGGCAGGCGCCGGAGCAGCGTTGTCGCCGCGGCTGAAGTAGGAGCGCGGCGCCGTGCCACCCTCTGTTGCCGTGCTCGCCACGGGCTGCGGCGCGTTGTCGTCGGCCTGGGCAAAGCCGGCTTCAGCCTGCTCGGCGCGTTCGCGGCGGTCGCGGCCACCACGTTCGCCGCGTTCGCGCGGACGGCGCTCGCGACGGCTGCCTTCGTCGCCGGTCGCTGCGTCGTCACCGGCGCGGGCGCTGGTGGATGCGGCTTCGATGGCGGCGTCGGCCGTGGCCACGGCCTGGTCGGAAACCGGGCGGTCTTCATCGGCGCGCTCGAGGTTGTCGTCGCGCTGGTCAGCGCCCAGGCCGCGCTCGGAGCGTTCACCCCGGCGGTTGCGGCCGCCGCGACGGCCGCGGCCACTGCGTTGGCCTTCACCGGCTTCCGGGCCGGTGGCGGCGGCGTTCTCGTCACGCGCCTCGACCTGGCCCTGCGCCATCTCGTCGGCTGTGGCGGGGGCATCCGAGCGCCCACCGCGGCGCGGGCGGCGGTTGCCGTTGCCGCCACGCTGGCCGTCGCCGGCCTCGCGGGGCGGCCGGCCTTCGGCGCCGGTTTCATCGGCGTCCCTGCCACCACGTCCGCGGCCGCGGTTGCGGTTGCCACGGCGGCGGTTGGCGTCGCCATCGGTGCCTTCCTTGGCTACCGGCGTGGGCATCGCCGGGGGCTGCGTGACCACCGGCTGCGGCGCCGCGCCGAACAGGTTCTTCAGCCAGCCCACCAGGCCGCCGCTGGCCTGCGCGGGCGCGATGGCCACCGGGGCCGGAGCCGGTGCCACCGGCGTGGGCGCCACGGCCGGTGCCGGTTTCGGCTCGACCTGGGGCGCGGGTGCATCGGGCAGCACACCCTTGATGACCGGGGT
>ERZ795053.1901-NODE-1901-length-25890-cov-16.196323_pt1 | contig 25890 bp, 22 predicted proteins | sample MGYA00375137_ERZ795053 | MGnify/ENA primary metagenome ERZ795053 (study PRJEB30182, sample SAMN05720284) | activated sludge metagenome | isolation source: Anaerobic digester | place: Hong Kong | collected 2014-12-17 ...
TGACTTCATTCATTAGATTTTTAAAGATGTAATTGATATCTTTAGCGGCCTCGGAATCCTTCATTTCAACAACAGGTTTCTCGTTTGAATTGGCTATATTAACTTTTTCATCAAAAGCTATTTTTCCTAATAAGACTATCCGAGCTGATTTGCAAAATTCTTCGATTTCTTGACATTTCTCTAAATTGATATTATAACGATTAATTACCACAGAATAAGGGATTTTAAAATGTTCGATGACTTCTATCATTCTCTTCATATCGTGAATACCTGAAACGGTTGGTTCAGTTACCAAAATGGCATAATCTGTTCCCGTTAACGATGAAGTGGCCGGACAACCGATTCCCGGGGCACCGTCGATGATGACAAATTCCTTTTTAGCGTCTACGCCCATTTTCAAGGCTTGTTTTCTCACCTGCGCAACCAATCCACCACTCATTTCCTCACCGGGTTTTAATTCTGCATGAACAAAAGGGGCATACTTTGTATCTGAGATATAATAATCGCCCGGATGATTCAGAATAAAATCAATAGCGTTTGCAGGGCAAACTAATACACAGGCTTTACATCCTTCACATGCAAAGGAATCTACCGCAAACTTCCCGTTTTCCATTCTGTGAATGGCTGTGTAACGGCATACTTGTTGGCATTTTCCGCAGCCGATGCATTGACTCTCTTTGATTTCGGCTTTATGTCCTGCTTTATATTGGAGTGTCTGGTTGATTTGTGGTTTTAGAATAAGATGCATATTTGAGGCATCCACATCGCAATCAGCAATGATATGACTATGAAAAAGCACACTTAAAGAACCGGCTAAAGTGGTCTTTCCGGTCCCGCCTTTTCCGCTTATGATGGCAATTTGTTTTGTTTTCATTTAAAAAGTCTCCTTTTCTGCGATAATTGTGGAAATAATACTCATCATTTGATCGGCTAAAACAGGATAATTTTTTACAAATAACTTTCCGTTTGAGTGAAGTGCTGCAATATCTTTATCCAATGGAATCTTGAGTACAATAGAATCTGAATACTTCTCATCAAACACTTGGGTGTGTTTATCATTTTTTGAATCTTCCCTGTATTTGTTGAGGATAATGGAGTACGTGATACCCATCTCCCCGAGTATTTTAACAACAGTTTCCATATCGTGAAGGCCAAAAGCGGAATCCTCTGTCACAACTAATGCATGGTCCATACCTCTTAACGTTTCGACAACTGGACAAGAACTTCCCGGAGGAGAATCGATGACGATGACTTGAGCATTGCTGTAATTTTGCTTTAATTCTGAAATGACTTTTACACCGGAAATTTCACCGATCTTCAGTATTCCCTCAGCGTAGGAGATGTTGTTATCCGTTTTCATCTTTCTGATAACACCTAATTCTTTCGGGACTTCTTTGATGGCATTTTCCGGGCAGACTAATGAACAAACACCGCAGCCATGACATAGGTTTTTAAAGACAAGAACACCTGTCTGATAAACGTTGATGGCGCCAAACTGGCATTCTTGACCACACAAGCCACATTTGGTGCATTTTTCAGGATCAACTTCAGGGATCATGAGAGAAACGATTTCTTCTGTGATCTCTTCATTAAAACGAAAAAATAAATGACTATCCGGTTCTTCCACATCAGCATCCAAAAGTTGAACGCTGTATTTTTTTGAAAGAACGTAGGCTAAATTGACAGCAATAGTTGTTTTCCCTGTCCCGCCTTTTCCACTTAAAACTGCTATTTTTACTGACATCGCAACCTCCAAATTGATACATATATATGATTTATACATATATATTATAGTTTATCTTTTTTTAATTGTCAAATCTTAAATTCGGAGGTTATCGAATCATTTGAAAGGTTTGTTGATGAGATTGATGTTGTTTCAGGAAATATTTCTTGGGTCTAAGGTATCTCTTAATCCATCACCAATGATATTGATGCTTAAGACGATAATAGCAATGATCATACCGGGAAATAAAGCAACCCATGGCGCACTTAACAGATAATCGCTGCCGTTGCCAATCATGCCGCCCAATGTTGGTTGTGGTGGTGGAACGCCAAGTCCCAAAAAGCCCAGTGTTGCCTCAGATAGCAAAGCTGTTGAAAAGTTGGTTGTGAAAGTGACAATTAAAATAGAAAATACATTAGGCAAAACATCTTTAATGATTATATTGATGTTCCTTTTACCCAGTGCTTTTCCAGCAACAATGAATAATTGTTTTTTTAGAGATATCGTGGAGCCTCTGATGGTTCTTGCAAAGATAGGTGTGTAAACGATCCCTATGGCGATGATCAGATTTTGTACACTTGCACCAAACAAGGCAATGATAAAAAGCGCTAAAATAAGGGCAGGGAATGCAAACATGGCATCAATGACCCGCATAACGATTTGATCAACCCATTTACCGAAATAACCAGCCGTCAAACCCATTGTGGTACCGATAACAGACGCCAAAATAACCGCCAGAAAAGAGATTTGAAGACTTTTTTGGACTCCGAAAATAATTCTGGATAACACATCTCTTCCAAATTGATCCGTTCCAAATAGATGGGATTGAGAAGGTCCGGACATGTAAGCATTAAAGTCCATTTCCAATGGATCATAAGGGGCAAAAAAAGATGGAAATAGAGCAACAACTATGACAAAAATAAAAACGAAGAAACTGATGATGTTTAAAGGGTTTTTTGAGAACTTCCTGATAAATTTTTTAAATTCCATTTTTGCTCCTTAATCTGATAATTCGATCCTGGGGTCAATGATGCTGTACAAAATATCAATGATGATGTTGAGAACGACAATCAAAATTCCAATAAAGGCGACCAATCCCTGAACTACCGGGTAATCTCTCTGATTAACAGCTTGTAAAAGCAATCTTCCCATTCCCGGTATGGCAAACATGCTTTCCACAACAATTGTTCCGCCTATTAGATACCCTAATTGAATTCCTGCGGTTGTAATAACGGGGATCATACCATTTCTTAATGCATGCTTGAAGATTACTTTATTTCCTTTTAAGCCTTTGGCTTTTGCAACTTTGATATAATCCTGTGATAAAACGTCAAGCATGGCATTCCTTGTCATTCTCATAATCTGCGCTGCAATCATTATCCCTAATGTTATTGATGGTATTAACATGACTTGGATGTTTTTAAGGGGATCTTCTAAAAAGGGTACAAACCCGAATAAAGAAAATCCTGAAAAAAGGCTGGAAATGAATACAATAAAGATAGCGCCAATCCAGAATACTGGCGCAGATAGGCCGACTAACCCAATCACCCTGAAGGCATAATCAAATTTTGTATTCTGCTTCACGGCTGAAATTAATCCCATGGGAATGCCGATGATTAAGCTAAAAAAAATAGACATCAATGCCAGTTCAAACGTGATTGGGAATTTTTCTGAAATCAAAGTTGATACGGCTTTTCCAGATCTCAAAGAATGTCCAAGGTCAAAAGTAAAAATCCCCTTCAGCCATGAAAAATATTGTACAATGATGGGTTTATCAAGGCCCAGATCGCTGTACAAATTTTGGATTTGTTCTTCATTGAGGTAATTCTGTGTTCCCAACATGATGTCCACAACATTTCCAGGAACAAGATGCAATGAAAAGAATACAATAACGGTTAACAATAATATTGTTGGTACTGCAGATATAAGCCTTCCGAGAATATAAGATAGTTTCACTTTTTTCCCCTTTATATTGGTTGATTCGTCAGTCAATACATTTAATAAAATTAACAAAAAGAAAGAGTTGATTCGGGATTAAAACTCTCCGAATCAACTCAAAATCAATTATTCTACAGAAACAAATCTTAAATTGATCAAACTTTCATTACTCATTGTCTCAAAGCCCTTCACAGACTCTCGAGTAGCATAAAGGTTGTTTGGTGAATACAGGAACAGAATTGGAGAGTCTTCCACTAATATTTCTTGAATTTCATCGTAAATCCCTTTTCTAAGATCATAATCAGTAGTTGTTCTACCTTCTTCTAATAATTCATCTACCCTTTGATTTGAGTAATGAAATTTATTGGTAGAACCGGTAGAATGGAATGTTCGATAAAGTTGTTTGTCAGGATTGACTGAGCCGGAATTCAATGAGACAAAAGAATCGAAGTCGACTTCTTGCCATTTTTTGATAAAGATTCCCCATTCCACCATATCCAATTTGGCTGTTATTCCCACTGCCGCAAGTTGGGCTTGAATAGCTTGGGCAATTTTGTCAAAATTATAACGTGCAGCTACTGTTATTGAGAACTCAAATCCGTTTGGATAACCAGCTTCTTTCAAAAGTTCTTTTGCCTTTTGTGGGTTATAAGTGTATTCAGAGAATTCTGATGGCTTGATTGCCCAAGCTTCAACGGTGGGGTTCATGATCCCGGTTACTGAACCTTCGCCAAATGCTACCATTTGAATAATCTGCTCTCTGTTAACGGCGTAGCTTAATGCTCTTCGCACAGTCGGATTGTTCAACGGTTCAACGGCATCGTTGATTCCTAGAAGATAATAACTTAACACCGGCTGTCTGAAGATCTGGAAATCTTTTGAAGTAAGTTGTTTTAAACTAAGTGGTTCGTTAACTTGAGTGATATGAACATCACCGTTTCTTAAAGCGGCCACTCTTGCCACTTCCTCAGGAATAATAACAAATCTCAACTCTTCCACTTTTGGAATACCGGAAATGTAGTATCTGTCATTTTTTTGCAATGAGATGTAATTTCCTTCAGCGTATGTTGCCAGTTTGAAAGGACCGGTTCCGTTTGTTACCAACTGCATATTGGCACCACTTTCAACAAAAGCTTTTGAAACGATTGAGCTGTTGACTCCGGCAAAATTGTCAAGGAGAGCATTCACACTCGGTGTTTTTAGTTTAAACTCAATGGTGTGCTCATCCAATGCCTTAATAGATTCGACGTCTGCATAATAAGATGCTGCAGGAGAACCATAATCAGGATCTCTGATTCGATCAAAGGAGTACAAAACATCCTCTGCGGTCATTTTTGTACCATCGTGGAAATACACACTCTCTCTCAGTTTAAAAATGACGGTATAAGCATCCTTCACCTCATAATCTTCAGCGAGGTTTGGAACCAACTGCATCGATTCATCGTACATAAGCAAACCATCATATACATTTTCAAGTATTCTGTGAGATGCAAACGCAGTAACCTGATTAGGATCAAGACCTACGGGTTCTGTTTCGATAGCGAACTTCAAAACATCACTTGAAAAAGCAATGGTTAAAGCTATGAGACTGATCATTAAAACGAATAAACATTTTTTCATAGAAAATCCCTCCATTTGGTAAAAGTGTAGTGATTGAATCTGATTACTTGAATGTTATTATATCACACGAATTGAATAGATGTATAGACATATGATAAAATTTGTACATGAAATTTTTTTGTATCATTGTCATTATAACTGATCGAGCTTTATATCAAAAACTCCGGAACGTTATTTGGGGTGGTAGTCTATTAGTTGTTGATCATCCATAAATTAATGGGGATCATTGAACTCCTTTTGAAAAAAAAATTAGACACAGGCAAGAATGAAGGCAATTTGTGGTTTATTATCATCTATGCTAAAGAGTCTGCATGAAGAAAAATGTATAAAAAAAAGCTGAGAACCACTATGCCTTTTTGAAAAAGGTAAAAAGAAAAATTTTTATTTTCCACAGTGTTTTTTTTGAGAGTGTCTCATTCAGATGTCTTTGTTTGGAAAAAGAGCAATAATTTAACAGAATATGCAAATTCATTTTACTTAACGGCATGGAGGCTTTTGACTAATGACAATAAAAAGAGTATAATGTTATAACAAGAAGGAGGTGTTATTATAACAGTACAATTAGGCATTGATCAACTGGATGAATTACAGAGGTTCAAGGGAAAGAAAGTGGGCTTCATTACGAATTATTCTGGTGTTGATTCTCAGTTGAATGATAATATTCAAGTCTTTTTGAATGAGGGGATTTCCATTAAGGTTATCTTTTCTCCGGAGCATGGTATATATGGTGTGGCTGATGGTCAATCTGTGGGGGATTCAATCCACCCCGAGTACAAAATACCGATTAAAAGTCTATACGGAAATAAGAAAAAACCATCAAAAGAAGATTTAGATGGATTGGACTTTTTGATTTACGATATTCAAGATGTGGGATTGAGATATTACACCTTTATTTACACCCTCGTTTATTCGATGGAGTCAGCAGCACAATCCGGGGTGGGGTTCTATGTACTTGACCGTCCAAATCCTCTGGGAAGTTCCGTTAAAGGGTCCAGAATAAAAAAAGAATACAGTTCTTTCGTTGGCGATTATGCCCTCCCTATCAGATATGGCATGACCTCTGGAGAATTAGCGTTTTATTTTAAACGAGAATTCGGCATTGATTGTGATCTGAATGTCATCAAGATGAAGAATTATCATCGAACAATGTATTTCCCCGAAACTGGTCTTCTTTGGAATGTTCCATCCCCTGCAATACCCACTTTTGAGTCCACTATTTGCTATTGTGGAGGTTGTTTTATCGAAGCAACCAATCTGTCGGAGGGAAGAGGGTCTCCAAAACCTTTTCAGATGTACGGAGCGCCTTGGCTTGATATGAACAAAATGTTTTCGTGGTTGAAAGAAAAAGAGTTTCCAGGTTTTAAATATCGAAAAAGAGCTTTTGTGCCCTTTTCGTCTAAGCATACAAACGAGGTCTGTTTTGGAATAGAGTTTTTCCCAATTCAAAATGATGCGGATTTTCTACCGTTGATGATCTACTTTATGCAGGGCTTGTTTCAATTGCATTCAGAAAAAATATCTTTTAATCAATATGCAGATGTCTCAAGATTGGAATCCTTGTCGGGAGATGACCGTGTAAGAGATTGCATCGAGGGACGTTTGGAATTGAATGAATTACTCAGACAATGGAATCAAGAACAAGTGGAATTTGAGGGATTGATAGAAGATATAAGGCTGTATTAGCCTTAGAAAACCAAAACAGGAGGGAAAAAAATGAAAAAGTTGTTCGTTCTTGGTGTTATTCTTACGTTGTTGATGACCATGACCATGGCAGTAACAGTGGAAATGTGGAGCTGGAGAGTTCAAGATGAGGAAGTCTGGCAAGAAGTCGAAAAAAGGTTACAAGCCCAAGGTGAAGATATTCAGATTGAGTTTAGAGGATTTTTGCCGACGGAATATGATTCCAAGATGCTAATGGCTCTGCAAGGCGGGAAAGGTCCAGATCTTGTTTACACAAGAAGGCTTCCCGGAGGAAGAACAAAGGCTATGGTTGATGCTGGCTTAATTCTCCCATTAACAGAAGAAATCAACTTTGAGCACTTCACAGAAGGTGTTTTAAACAACATCACTCAAGATGGGAAACAATATGGTATTCCTTTTGCCATTCAGGTGGTCGGGGTATTTTACAACAAAGATATCTTCGATGAATTCGGTTTAGAAGAACCAAAAACATGGGATGAAATGCTGGCTATTGCTGAAGTACTGCAATCAAACGGAATTGATCCTTTCTTTGCACCAGGAAAAGAAGCATGGGCCCTTGTGATGCAGCATGCAGCATGTGGTGTCAGTGTGTTGGGACCGGGCTGGATCAAACGATTAACCGAAGGAAAAATCGATTTTCTCGATCAGGATTGGATCTACATGAATTCTTTATTGAACGATCTGAAAAAATACTATCAGAAAAACTACATGGCCAATATTTGTACAGACATGGATGCAGCATTCGCATTTGGTCAAGCCGGTATGGTTTTTTACGGTATTTGGGGAGCACAAATGTGGAAGGAACTCAATCCGGATATTAACATCGGTTACTTTATGGTACCACCCGATTTTGAAGGGAATCAGCCATATGCATATGTTTACATGGATGGCGCTATCGGTCTTTCGGTCAATTCCCAAAAGAAAGAAGCTGCTCTAAAAGTACTGGAATTTGCCGCAACACCTGAATTCGGAACAATCTTCTCGAATATTACCCAGAATATTCCTGCTGTCAGTGGCGCACACATGCCAGATGTAGAAATCTTAAAGGAAGTTAACGAAGTGGCCAATCAATACGCATCACCATATGTTTATTGGGTTGGTTCTGAATTGGTTACCGGTCAGCCTTCTCTGTATACGGACGTTTTGAGCCCTGGGCTACAAGCTATGTATTCGGATGAAATCACTCCGGCTGAATTGGCCCAACAATGTCAGGATGCCCTTTCACAGTGGTATCAACCATTAATCAATCGATTGGAATCACTCCAATAAATTTTTATCATCTTTTGAGCGGGTTTTTTTCAAAAACCCGCTTTTTAACAAGAAAGAGGGGGAAATGGCTATGAAAACCAAGGTCAAACATATTCTTTTATTTGTTTTACCTGCCCTGTTTTTTTACACACTGTTTGTTGTTTATCCCATAGGTTATAGTTTTAACCTGAGTTTTTATAGTTGGGCAGGTGTTGGTGAAAAGAGCTTCGTTGGTTTTGAAAATTTTAAAACCATTTTATTCGGTACCTTTTCGGGAGAATTTTTCAATGCTGTGTGGCATAGTATATACTTTTTCTTCATGAATTCCATTTTTGAACTTGGTTTGGCGTTCATCATAGCGGTTGCCCTGACTTCTAAGATATGGGGTAGACGGTTTTTTCAGACCATGGTGTATTTACCTAACGTCATTTCAATGGTGTTGGTGGGTTTTATCTGGAGTATGTTGCTCAACCCGCAATGGGGTCTCATCAACTCTTTTTTGGAACTGATCGGGTTGGAAAGTTGGGCACAACCTTGGCTGGGACAGAAGGAAACGGCATTGACCACGGTTGTGATGGTCAATATCTGGAGAAATATCGGTTTCTATATCCTTGTATTTATGGCAGCAATACTCAATATTCCCAAGGATTTGTTTGATGCGGCTTATATAGATGGTGCAAAAAACAACAAAATCATTACTCGAATCATTTTTCCTTTAACTGTGCCGACAATGCAAACATTGGCGATTTTAATTTTCATTTGGTCATTTAATATTTTTGATGTTGTTTATGCCCTAACCGGCGTACAAGCAGGTCCTTACAGGACAACTGATGTTTTGGGAACGCTTTTTTACAGGACGGCTTTTGGGGGGTTGGGAAGCTCCAGGCAAGATTACGGATTGGGAGCAGCCATCGTTGTCATTATTTTTATCATGGTTATACCGCTTTCCATGGTCTATGCCAATGTACTTGATAAAAGAAGTAGGGGATTATAATGCTAAGATTAAGTAAATCAGCAACCATTATTCTGTTTATCGTTCTTTTACTCTATTTAGTAATCGTTGCCACGCCTTTTGGCGTTTTGTTTTTAAACAGCTTTAAATCCATGAGAGAAATTTATTTAAAACCCTTTGCGATTACGGAGAGTTTTAGTTTTGACAATTATGTTCAGGCATGGAAAAAAGCGGATTTGGGTTCGGCTTATGTAAACAGTCTGATTGTATCGGTATCGTCAATCGGCGGTGTTTTGTTGTTTTCATCCATGCTGGCTTTTATGATTTCCCGTTACCGTTTTAGATTCAGAAGGCTCTTATACATCTATATCATCACAGGTTTGGCATTGCCTGCAAGATTGGCCGTTATACCCATTTATGTTACCTTAAATCAGCTGAGTCTTACCGATACGAGAATTGGTTTAATCATGGTATATATTGCAACAGGTACTGCTTTTGCCACGTTTATCATTAAGGGATTCATGGACTCCATTCCGATGGAAATTGAAGAATCCGCCAGAATGGATGGTGCAACCCCTTGGATCATTTATTGGAAAATAGCTTTACCTTTGACTAAACCGGCTTTGGTCGTTGTAGGTCTTGTTAATTTTGTCAACGTTTGGAATGATTTCTTCTTCCCGCTTATTATTCTTTCCAGTAGTTCCAAAGAGACCGTTCCTCTTGCAATATCTGTCTTCTTTGGCGAATTTTCAAATCAATGGCATTTAATTGCGGCAGCACTTTCAATGTCTATCATTCCCATTATGATCATATTCTTTATCTTTTCTAAAAACTTTATTTCCGGAATCACTCAAGGGGCGATCAAATAGTTTTCTCACTTGATCTTTACTGCGAACAGATAACGGGGCTGATGATTCAGTCCCTTTTTTTGTCCATTGACAAAAATCTTGAAAAGTGTTTTAATCGTTTTGGCTTATTAATTGGAGTTGAGAAGATATGTCAGTGGAAATCGAAAAAAAATTTCTGATCTCTCACAATGAAGCAATGTGGCTAACGGAAAATTTCCCTCATCACACAATCGGAATCATTCAATGGTATCTGGATGGGGTGAGAGATATTCAAAAGAGTGAACGGATCAGGCTTATTTTAAACAAAGATGGAAACAAGATTTGGATCAAGGGTAAAAAAGAATGTATTGATCAAAATCTCATTTATAGAAGAGAAGAAGAAACACCATTAGACAATGATTCTATCCCGATTGATGAATTGAGGGATTTTCCATTTATCATTAAACTTCGTAGCGTTTTTGAACTGCCTTTTCAAGCTGAAGTTGTTTTAGATCATTTTCTGGATAATCCGTATTGTGTTTATGATGTGAGAGATTTACTAGAGATTGAGTTGAAAAATAACGAAGTGCCATTGGATAAAACCGTTGATCAAATCCTGTGTTTTTTGAAACTTCACGACTTGAAGGATGTCTCAGAGAATTTTAACTATGCAAATCACACCATTGCTTTACGGTCGATGTATATCAATGGGATGAAAACAAACGATGTTGTTGTTTTAACCGATTTTTTAAGAAAGGAAATGAGAGGTGATAGCGTTGAAAAGGGTTAAAAATATGACCATTATCTTGCTTTTAATCATTAGTGCAAGTTTTATATTTGGCATTAGAGTTAGTGATCCTGAAAAGATTCTAAGTGTCTATTCAGGAGAAGATATCAAGCAGATTTTTATAGAGGGGCGGATGTTTGAGTGGATTGATAAATTTGAAGTGAAAGAAGAAGGTATTTTCCTTTTGTCTGGTAAATGGTATTACAAGGTGATGATGGAAGAAGATCAAACCCTTTTCTTCAGTGGATTACAATCCCGCTATGATTATGACAGAAATCAAGTCTCCTGGCTGTTTATTTCAATATTCATCGTATCAGGGGGGATTATTCTGTTTATCATTTTAACATCCATTAAGTGGCATGGTTTCAGGTGGTATAAAAAATTAAAGAACATTGATTGAAAAGGAGATGGCAATGGATCAAATAATCCATCAAGAATTTTTAGCAAGATGTTCGGATCATTTTAATTCTGAAGATCGAAACCGCTTGATTTCAAACAGTATTATCAACAATGGGATAAATAATTCGGCGATGAATTTTAATTCGATTAAAGGAATGTATCATGAATTTTCTCATGAAATAGAAGTAGGAAAGGTAACACATCAAAAACAAACTGGAAGATGCTGGATGTTTGCCGCACTCAATACCATCCGATATGCGATCATCCAAAAATACAACTTAAAAAATAAGGATTTTGAATTGTCACAGTCTTATCCGATGTTCTGGGATAAATTCGAAAAAGCGAATTACTTTCTAGAAAGTGTGATCGATACGTTGAATGAAGATTTGAATTCCAGAACGGTGAGTTGGCTCTTAGAGCATCCGACTAACGATGGCGGACAATGGGACATGTTTGTGGCATTGGTAGAAAAATATGGTGTCGTTCCGAAATACGCTATGCCTGAAACCTTTCACAGCTCCAATTCGAGGGAAATGAATTTTATTTTGGATTTCTTTCTAAGAAGTGCGGCAAAGAAACTGAGGAATCTGTTTCAGGAAAAGAATACTTTGGATTTGATTAGGCAAAAAAAGGAAGAAATGCTGATTAGTTTTTATTCCATACTCTGTTACTTTCTTTCAGAACCACCAAAAAGGGTTGATTTTGAATATCGGGATGAAAAGAATCAATTTCAACGTATTGGAAATCTGTCTCCTGTTGAGTTTTATCAGCAGATTTCTCCTATCAATTTAGCGGATTATATCAGTATCATCAACGCTCCCACCTCGGATAAACCTTTTGAAAAAACGTATACGGTAAAATATCTGGGAAATGTGATGGGCGAAAGGCAGATTTTATACTTGAATTTACCCATTTGGGAGTTGAAATCATTGAGTATCAGTCAATTGCAAAATGGCGATCCGGTTTGGTTTGGCTGTGATGTGGGAAAATATATCAATCGAGATCTTGGGTTGCTGGATAATCAACTTTACGAGTATGAAAAATTGTTGAATGTTTCCTTTGATATGACTAAAGCGGACCGTCTCGATTACAGAGGCAGTGTTTTAACTCACGCCATGGTCTTTACAGGTGTTCATCTGATTGACAATAAACCCAGAAAATGGAAGGTACAAAACAGTTGGGGAGAAAAGGTAGGGAAAGAGGGCTTTTTCGTCATGAGTGACGGGTGGTTTGAGGAATACAACTATGAAGTAGCTATTAACAAAAAATATCTAAGCCCCGAGCAGTTGAACATGTACGATCAAGAACCAATTGTTTTAGATCCCTGGGATCCCATGGGATCATTAGCCCTGTTAAGGTGATCATTACGGGGTGATTTCATATGCTTTATGATTATCATGATTCCGATAATGAATCAAGGCTATCGGATCGTTTGAAAGCTTATTTTTTAAAGCGTTGTGATATTAGCGAAAAACAACTGGCAGATCTTTTGCTGATGGCAAAAGAGTTACCTTCGGATTTGTTGGAAAACCGTCTAACGGTTATGGCTGACTATTTTTTTCGTTTAAAAAATGAAAGCAAAAACGGGAAAATCCACAACGAATTTGCCTATGCCAAAAAGATCATTCTGAGTGACTCTTTTTTTGAGAACCAGAGAATTGATTCTTCTATACCGACTGTACAAGAAACCCAACAGTATTTGGAAGCGAAGAAAAAAGAGAGAAGATTGCATCCCGGTGTAGATAAAGTCACTTTTCATCAAAAGGTTGCACAGATCAATGACTTATACCTTTCTTCAAGGAAAATCGGGCAAATGGCTGATATTCAGCACAAAGACAGAAAAAAAGCTCAGGAAAAGATGGCAAACGTTTTAAAAAAATTGGAAGACGAAGAAACGATCAAGGAAATGGAGATTGACATCCTTAAGACATACAAAGGACTTCGCTTTTGTGAGTTGGATTATCGTTTATTTAAAATCGTTTTGGTCAATATGTATCTCTATCACTCTCAAGAAGCCTATCAAATGTTTTTATCCCTCATTCAGAAACGGAATCATTTATCCATTGCGGATCTCTCAAAAATCAGAGATTGCGCTATAACGTCACGGACAGAGGAGCAAACGAATGACTATTAATTGGAATGGTATGATTGCTTTTTTTGGCACTGGTGATTTGAAAAAAACGGAGCATTTTTACAAGGAGATTTTGGGTTTCACTCTTGAAAAAGACCAAGGTAAATGCCAAATTTACGATGTTCCGGGAGGCGGCAAGATTGGATTTTGTTCACATATTCCAGTAAATGCCCATTCCAAATCTCCAATCATTACCTTTGTTACAGATGAAGTGGACCAGGTCTATGAGCATGTGATCAACAGAGGTCTGGTCATTCAAAGTAAACCCGAAAAGAATACATTTTTTCATATTTATCATTTTTTTGTTCAGGATCCCAACGGATACACAGTTGAAGTACAGAAGTTTCTTGAATAAAAAAGCAGTTATTACTAACAGACCATTGATTTAGGGGATTGGGCGCAGATATCCTTCAGGACACATTCCTCACATTGTGGTTTGCTTTTGCAGATGTCTTTGGAGTGAACGACAATGAGTGCATGAAGTTCATTATAGAACTGAACATCTTCAAACAGGCGTTGTTCGAAAAACAGTTTGAGTTCGTCGTAGGTGATCCTTTTCATCCAATCCCATTGGGGGTTGAGTCGGGAGAACAATCTTCTCGTATAGGCATCCACAACAAATGTTTTTTTTCCCAATGCATAAAGCAGAATGCTGTCAGCTGTTTCGGGTCCGATACCGTTTATTTCCAAGAATTCCTCTCTTAAGCTGTCAACAGGCTGCTGTTTCATTTGATAAAAATCAAGCTTTTTTGTCATCAAAAAATCCACCAAGCTTTTTAACCGTTTTGCTTTGATGTTATAGTAGCCGGCTTGAACAATCAAGGTGGCTATTCGGCTTTCGGTAGTTAAAAACATTTTTCTTGGTTCCAACAATTGTTCAGCTTTTAAACTGTTGATTGCCTTTTCCACGTTAAACCATTGCGTGTTCTGCGTGAGGATTGCCCCAACCATGATTTCAAAAATACTATCTCCAGGCCACCAATTCTGATGACCATACCGCTCTAATAGATTTACATAGATATTGTTAAAGAATTTTTGATCCAGTTGTATGTCTTTATCCTGATTCAACGGAGAGACAACTCCATTTCGATTTGCTTAAAGAGTATTTCAGCATTTGTTCTCAACACGCTTTCAAAAAGGCCGTCATTCTCCGGCACATTGGTAATCAGGCATTTGTTTTTATTGGTTTTGCTTTGCAAATACCGCTTTACATCTTCGACAATCCTTTTTAACTCATAATCCGGATTGATCGTATAGGTATCAATGATATAAACATGGTCGGAATTTTCACCCCATACTAAATAACCGATTGGATGTCCTTTATCTGTTTTTGTGTGGATCACATCATTAAAATAACGATTCCCGGAGTTCCCCAAAGCAAAAGGGGTTCGTTGCCAATTCAGGTTTCTTTGAAATATGTTGTATGCTTGAAGTGCCAATTCGTGAATGATATGTGTATTTGCATTATTATACTGAAACTCAGTTGGCGAAAAATCAGAAAGATCCATCAGGAATGAGTAGAGTTTTCTTTCGTGGCAAAAGCCTTGCTTTTCGTAAAACCTGATCGCACGCTGTTCTGTTTCCATGACTTCCAACAGGACACTCTCGACCTTTTTCCATTTGAGGTTTTCCAAAGCAGTTTGAAGCAGTAATTCTGCTGAACCCGTTCCCCTGTACTCACGTTTTACACCCATGGAATCAATCCGTGCTTTATTCTTATTCTTGGCAATAACGATGAAGCCGATGGGTAATCCATCTTGATAAAGAAAGAAGGAATCCTCTAACGAGATTCGATTTTCTATCATATCCATTTCAAATTCTCTTTCAGTCCAATTGACGGGTATCGGATAAGTATCAAAAACTTCATTTATCAATGTCAGCAAAGAGTCGATTTGATTTTTCTGAATTTCTTTGACTTCCATTATAATCCCCCTTCAGCGTTGGTTTAATATCTTTCGTACACAGCCAACTTTGTCGATTGTATCCTGAAAAGAACGGATTTCTTTTTCAAATTAAAGTATATCACGTTATGGTATAATTTTCACAGTTTGAAATTGTTCCAAATGGAGGCGGAAGTTGAAAAAAATAATTCTTTTGACGATTGGTATGTTGTTATTCGTGATGATGATCTTTTCATCAGAGGCTTTGGGATTATCTGTTCAAGCACAGAGAATGGATTTAGTTAGTGAAGAATCGATCGATAATTTGATGGGACGTTGCATAAATTATCGAATCGATACCCTTTATGTGCCGATTATCTCATTCATGGAATCCTTATATGAATCAAGAATTTTGCCAAGAAGCAATGTATTGATCAACAACGGCACTCCATTGCATTTTGATCCCTTAGGTTATGCGATGAAAAAAGGAGAAACATTCGGTATACGTATCATACCCGTGATTGATTTTTTGACAGTTTGGCCTTCTCAGGATTTCCCAAACAATCTTTTGCATGTATCCAAAACACAACCGGACTGGTTAAGTCGGAATATCCAGGGAAAGCTATTGTACGATCCTGTTTTTTTAGATCCGGGGGTTCCTCAAGTACAGGAATTTATCATTTCACTTATTCGAGAAATTCTCATTCAATACAAACCTTCTCAGCTCGCTTTTTCGAATTTTTTTTATCCCAACCCTGAATATGGGTACAATCCGTATGCACTCAAAGAATACGAGCAATATTTAAGAGATAACCATTCCAGTATAGTCAATTTTGACACCTTTCGTCAATCTGTTCTCAGCGATGTAATCAAACGACTTTCTTCATTGGTCCAGTCTTTAGGTTTATCCACAAAATTGATCATTTATCATACAAGTCAGTATGAACGTGCTTTAGATGAGCATTTTCAGGATTGGGTTTATTGGTTGAATAAAGGGTATGCCGATCTGGGAATCATGTGGTATTGGTTCTCAGATAAAAAAAACGTTGCACATGACACACAGTGGGCACTTGAACATGTGATTGGTCAACGGGTAGTTCCTGCTTTTTCACCAGATCGGCTTCAGTATTCGCAGTTTTTGATCGTGATGAATACTATTCTTGATTTTCCCGTCACTTCAATAGTAGTAGACACCAATGAGGCGCATCTATTGCAAATTCTAAATGACAATCAAGTGGGGATTACCAGATGAACTATACCAGCCGCAATCGTTTTCTTTTTTTATTTGAGCAAGCGCCAATGACTATTTCCATCATTATATTGAATGTCGTTATGTACCTACTGACGGTAATATTGGGTTCGGGAGATTTGTTTAGCGGAGGTACCACTTCGACTTTAATCCAATTTGGAGCTCAGTACGGTCCTCTTGTTTCAAGGGGCGAATGGTATCGATTTGTCACTGCGAATTTTCTTCACGGCGGACTCATGCATATCTTTTTTAATACTTATGCTTTATTTTATTTTGGTATCATCGTTGAAAAGATCTATTCTTCGCAAAAATTTATCTTTATTTATCTGATTTCAGGAGTAGCCGGGAACGTACTCACTCAACTTTTCTATTATAACGTTCCTTCAGTTGGGGCAAGTGGTGCAATTTTCGGATTGGTCGGTCTCATGTTTTCGGCTGGCATAAATGGGAATATGCGGGGAAGATTAAGCGGCTTTTCGGGGACAGCCTTGTTGCCGATGATACTCATCAACCTCTTTTTAGGTTTTACCGTTCCAGGAATCAACAATCTGGCACATATAGGAGGGTTGGGAACCGGATTTCTTTTGGGCTTTCTTATCTCACCCAATCCTGAATTTCGAATTTGGCAAAAGAAGATTTGGCTGATTACCAAATACTTGTGTATTATCATCATTGTTGCCAGTATTGTATTGAATTTTGTCAATCTTACCCCTTCTGTTGACAGGGTGATTTCTTTTCATAATAGTTATGTCAGAATCTTATCAGATTTGTCCATGGCATCAGATAAATCAAGATACAGTTATTACTTGAACCTTTTAGAACCGTTTGACGCACAAACACGCCATTTAAAGGATCAAGTGGGAAAGTATATCGATACCAATGGGACCATTCCAACCCTATCTGAGCTATCAGCTGAATTTAAAAGCTGGCAAAAAGAGGTGTTAGAAAAATACGATTTACAGTTGCAATCACAATAATTGTTTTTTTATGTATCATCGCTATCAGTGGTTTTTCACTCTCGCTAATCCACTGTTGTGATATTCATGTGGGTGGAAAACCCGCACATTTTTTTTTAGATGAGAGATACCAGAGGATTTTTGTTATTGATTATCTAAACGAATTGATCAAGGTTGTTGATATTAAATCAGAAACGATGATCACGACCTTAACAGAATCAAATTATCCCGTTTTTTGCTCTTTTTCTGAACAATATGTAATCGTATCTGATTTCTGGGGACATAAGATTGATTTTTACGACCGGAGTGCTATGACTTATTCGCATTCGGTTAGAACGAAAAACGGGCCCGCCTATTCACTTGTCAAGAATGATTTACTCTATTTTGTTTCCCAAAGAGATTATTCCTTGCAAGTTCTAGATATTGAAAGAAAAGGGGTTTTTCAAGAATTCAGTTTATCCGGTAGAGTACCCGTTTTCTATATTTATGATGATTTGGTGATCTTGCCTTATTATGACAACTATCATACCTGGTCCAGAGATTATGAGCTTCAGAATTCACTTTGCATCATTAACCTATCCACTTTATACAGATGGGACATTGAGGGGATGGTGAAAAAACCCCTGTCGGTTTTGAGATTAAATGAGGGACAATATGCCATCAGTGGTTATCTGGACAATGGCATTTATCAAATCAGCTGGGGAGATATGGAAACGAAAACCCTTGTTCAATGGCAAAATCATACACATATTCTGGATATGACACTTTGGGGAGACTATATTCTCGTTCCTTCCATGAGTGAAGAAAAATGCTTTGTTTATAACCACCATCAAACGCTGTTAAAAGAAATCCAGTGTGCAAAAGGAGTTTTGGATATCGAAGTATATTACGATGACGGATTCCTTTTGCTGTCAAATTTCGACGAAGTTATTCAACTGTATTCCAATCAGTTTCAATTGTTGGATGAGCAGCCGGTTGGTCAATATCCTATCAAGATGTTGATTCATCAGGATAGGGTCTATGTATTGTGCATGGATAGTGGTGAAATTAACGTATTTCAGTTAGTAAGGGATTGACTTTTCTGATGATAAAAAAGGTTATTTTGGCAATGAGCGGTGGGGTCGACAGTTCGGTTGCTTTACAAATACTCCTAGATCAGGGGTATATAGTTCATGGGATAACGATGCAAAATGGTTATCTTTCTAAAGAGGAGATAGCAAGGGCTCAAAGAGCTGCAAATCATTTTAAAATCAATTGGGAAGTTGTATTTGTCGAAAAAGAATTTGAGAAAATGGTCATTCAACCCTTTATTCGTTATTATGAGCAAGGCCTAACACCTAATCCATGTGTTTTGTGCAACAGGGGGATAAAATTTGGCTTTTTATTTGATGTCATGCAGGAGAAATTTCCCGAAACCCTCTATGCAACCGGGCATTATGCGCAAATTGAAAAAAAAGACACTCTTTATTTTCTGAAAGAGGCTGCAGATTGTAAAAAGGACCAAAGTTACTTTTTGGGAACCATTCGGCCTGAGGTTCTCAGTAAATTGCTTTTCCCTATTGGGGGGTATTATAAAAGCGAAATCATTGAAATAGCAAAAAAATCTGCGTTTGTGCCCAATGAAATCAATGAAAGCCAAGATATTTGTTTTATCCATGATCAGGATTACACTCGATTTCTCGAGTATAAAGGCGTAGTAGAAAAAAGTGGTAAGATTGTTAATCAAATGGGTGATGAACTAGGGAGCCATAAAGGAGTTTATCATTATACCGTGGGGCAAAGACGTGGATTGGGAATTACAGCTAAAGAACGTTTATATGTAAAAGAAATTGAACCAAATACAAACACGGTCGTTTTAGCCCCGTTGAGAGAGATGTACAGTCGTAGCTTGTTAGCCTTTCAGCTAAACAGATTTGTTACAGAAAAAAAGGTTTCCGAATTGTCCAAAAAAATGTTAAAATGCAGAGTAAAAAGTGGCAGTCAAATGCACGACTGTCGCATTTCGTTTGTGGATGATGAGTTAATGGTCTCTTTTAGCGAACAGCAGTTTGCCATCACACCCGGGCAACTGTGTGTTATCTATGATGATGAAGGGTTGATAATGATAAGTGGAATAATCAAGCAAAAATATTTTGATAGAACTCGGAATAACCAAGTAGATGGCTAAGCAGAAACCTTTACTTTACAAAAATTATCTCCTAAAAAGACTTCTGGTTTTCATCATTTCATTTACTGTTGCAATCTCTTTGCTGTTTACGGTGGGATTTTCCATCGTACAAACCAATAAAATCAAATCCATTGGTATGGAAATAACGCATATTCATTCTCAGAATCTGCAAACATGGCTTCAAAGCAGAATCATAGAAATCAAACGAGTTGTGCAAACCCTTGGCGATTCTATTGACACTAATCAGCCCCTTTCTCAAAGTTTGTTAAAACCTTGTCAAGAGCAACCAGGCTTTTTTGAAACACTCTTTGTTTCGGATATTCAGGGAAATACAAACGATTGTTTTGAAGAAAAACACGATATCTCTCAAAGAGAATACTTTCAAAAGATTGTTCTCAATGGGCAAGAAGTTGTGATCAGTGATCCCCTATTGTCAAAAACAAATAACAAACCGTCAATTGTGATTGCCATCAAACTTTTGGATCGGCAGGGAAATTTGATTGGATTATTTGGCGGTACAATTAATCTTTCCGTGATTAGCGAATTTCTTCAAACCATGAAAATTGATGAATTGGGACAAACGGCGATAATAAACGAAAAAGGCATATTGATGGCCCATTCTGATTTATCTTATTCAAAAAACGCTTATGATCAATATCTTCAAGATGTTACTTCAGATGTTATGACGAGAATCTTAAAAGAGGAAAATGGTATTGTTGAAGCATCTGTTTCCGATTCAGATCGATCTACAGAGTTGCTTTTTTTCCAAGCAATCAATGAGCCTGTGAATTGGAAAATGCTGATTCACATACCGAAAAGAGAATTTTTTCGTGAGATCATTGAGATTACCGTTATTGCGTGGAGTATGTTGTTAATCTGTATTGTCATTGTCACAATACTCCTTATTCGGGCGAGTAAAAAGATCACAGAACCTTTGGAAAAAACGGTTCATGAAATGAATCGGTTTACATTGAAAAACCTTGATTTTTCTCTTCCAAAAACAAAAATTAAGGAAATCAATCAATTGACCGAGACTTATACTAAGATGTCAACAGAACTCAAACATTCGATTGTGGAATCAGAAAAGGTTCGGGATGAATTGGCAGCTGCCTATGAGGAACTCAGTGCCAGTAATGAAGATTTGGAACAATCCTATCAGCAATTGGAAAAGATGTCTCATGATCTTGAGGAAATCTTTGCCACTGCAACTCAAATCAATCAAGCTGGTCTTAAATCAGAGGAAGAATATTTGGACTTCCTTTTGACAATGTTAATAGACATTATTGACAGTGCTGAGTACGGCAGTGTTGCACTATTTGAAAATGGGAAGTGGAATTTTGTATCAGCGAAGGGACATGATCTTAAAAAGCTCCAGCAAATTGATTTGGATGTTGATTATCATTTAAAGACCTCAACCGTTCAAATCGTCAAGGATATCTTATCCAATATATCGAAAATGCCTGATGAAAAGATGAAAGAAATCATCGAAGCCAGCAAGCCGATCGGACATACTATGATTTCAGAATTAAAATTCAAGAATGCGGTTGTTGGAACGATTTCTGTGGATTCACCACCAAAAGCAGCACCCTTCACAAATTCTGATCTGCGTGTTTTCGAGGCATTTACCAATTTTGCCACGGCTTTTTTGGGGTTAAAACGATTATTTAAGGCCCAAACGGAATTTCAGCAAAAACTGATACTGGCCATGATAAAAATATTGGAAATTCACGATCCCTATACAAAGGGACATTCTGAGAACGTAGGGAAATTATCAGCTGAAATTGCCAAAGCGATGGGTTTTGATGCAGAACAGACAAATAAGATCTATTGGGCGGGATTAGTCCATGATATCGGAAAGATTAATATTCCAAACACCATATTACTAAAATCGGGGCGATTAACACGCGAAGAATATGAGGAAATTAAGAAACATCCTGTCTGGGGAGCTGAAATCTTAGATACTTCGGATGATATCGACGTCATTGTCGAGGCCGTACGCTACCATCACGAGAGATGGGATGGGCACGGATATCCTGCAGGATTGTCTGAAACAGCCATCCCATTGTATTCAAGGATTATTGCTGTTGCTGACACCTTTGATGCCATGACTTCAGACCGGTCGTATAAAAAAGCAGTCAAAGAAGAAATAGCCATTGAAGAGATTCAGAACAACAGCGGAAAGCAATTTGATCCATCAATCGTTGAAATATTTTGCAAAATCCGTCTTGCGAACATTCAGGGACGTAAAGAATAAACTCAAAATCGGAGTGATAAAAAGGAGTGAGAAATTTTGGAAATTACAAAAAGCATTTATGAAATTGGAAAACAATATGAAACACCTTTTGTCCTGCTAGATACAAAACTCCTTGAAACAAATTATGAACGACTGGCTTCGATCATGGATAACATTGAAATTTATTATGCTGTAAAAGCAAACAGTCATCAGGAAATCGTCAAAACTCTTTTTAACAAGGGGGCACATTTTGATGTGGCTTCAAGAGGTGAAATTGAGTTGCTTTTGAGTTTGGGAATACCGGGGCATTTGATGAGTTTTGGCAATACCATAAAAAAGGAAAAAGACATTGCTTTTGCTTTTCAAAACAACATTGAAATGTATTCAGTGGATAGCGAGATGGAACTTGAAAAAATTGCGAACAATGCCCCGGCAAGTAAAGTATATGCACGTTTGTTGATGAGCTCAGATGACTCCGATTGGCCGTTATCCAAAAAGTTCGGAACGGATATTGACCACGTGGTTCAATTATTGATTCATGCAAAAAAGTTAGGTTTAATTCCCTATGGCATATCCTTTCATGTGGGTTCTCAAACCTATAACAAATACAAATGGAAAGAAGCAATAGTTCAGGCAGGGGACATATTTTATCAATTGAAGGAATATGAAAATATTGAACTGCAAATGGTTAATCTTGGAGGAGGAATGCCCATCCAACATACCCGCCCGATTCCTCAGATTGAGGAAATTGGATTGATGATCAAAGAGTCAATCGAGGAATACTTGGCAGATGCAAAAAATCTTAGAGTTATTGTTGAACCGGGAAGATCAATGGTTGGAGATATTGGTGTGCTTGTCAGTGAAGTCATCCTGCGTTCTAGAAAACAGAAAGATAATTGGGTTTATATAGATGCTGGTGTTTTTCATGGTTTGCTTGAGACCATTGAAGATTTTCGTTATGAAATCATTGTTGAAGGAAAAGAAGAAGAAGAAACAGCCATATTTTCTCTTGCCGGACCTACTTGTGACAGTGTGGACACGATTTACGATGAAGTGGAACTGCCAGTTACCATTACAATGGGAGACAGGGTCTATTTTAAGAATGCTGGAGCTTACACGGTAGAATACGGAACGAACTTTAACGGTATTAAGCCGCCTAAAGCCTATATCATAAAATGACGAAACGGGGGGACGATCCCCCCGTTTGATTTATGTGGACTTTCCCCTGCATTCTATTGGTATTTTCTTATAATGCCCCTCCTCGATCAGATAAAAATAATCGTAAAGATTGACCGCTGGACAAATATGATTGGGTATAATTTCAACCTTGTCACCAATTTGAACCTTTGAAGCAAAGCCCTCGTCGTTCACAACGGTATGTTCATCAAAAAAGACATTTGTCCATACGCCATATTCTTTAAGATAACCATAACCATGATTTTTGGTAATTCCAGACCGAACCATTTGACCGGTCAAGGCCTTTGCTCCAGCGTTTAAAACGATGCGGCTCTTGATTGGCTTACTGATGACGGTGGAGAGTACAGTTGCCGCACAGGAGTCAAAGTTGTTGATGACAGCCGCTTGCGAAGCGTCCATCAACGGATATGTTCCAGGCCGTATTTCCGTTACTCCGGCTAGTACTGGAGAAGTTAGAATGGAAGGTGTTGAGCCAACACTGACAGTTCTGACTTCAATCCCTCGAGACCTCAATAAATTAGCTATCTGTACCGTTTTTGAATGACTCTCATAGGATATTCTCTGACAATCTTCTTTTGAACGGGCACCATAAGATTGTCCTTCATGTGAAAAAACGCCTGAAAATCGTACATTTTCTGATTTTTCAATCAGTTTTGCTAAAGCAAGAGCCTGTTCAAAGTCTTGAACGCCTGCACGCTCATCTCCTACATCTATTTCTATCAATACGTTTAAAGAATGTGCTGATCCGGAAAATACTTGATTTGCTAATTCTACATGATAAGAATGATCAACTCCGACAGATAATTGACAACCTAATGCTACGAGTCTCTTTAAGCGGATTAGTTTTTCGGCATCCGCAATTTCATTTGCGATAAATAGGTTGTTTATACCCGCATCAAACATACATTCAGCCTCGCCGGTAGTCGCAACCGTTATTCCGTGACTGCCTTGCTTTAACTGCATTCTCGCAATTTCAGGAGTTCGATGTGTTTTTGTATGGGGTCTCAAATGGACTTTATTTTGGTTAGCCAGTTCCTGCATACGGATAATGTTCCGCTTCAAGACAGATGCGTTGATTAAAAGTGCAGGTGTGGGAATTGATTCCCAAACAGCTTTTAAAGGGTTCAAATGGTCACCTCTTGCTCCTTTCAGATTTTAAACTTGTCTATTTCCTGGTTGAGTTGATCAGCGAGTCCATTCAGCTTCTGTGTGGCCTCTTTCATGGTTTTCACCGATTTTGTTTGCCTTCCGACTTCATTTACCAACGATTCGACCTGCTCAGAAGCATGTACCATTGATTGAGCTGATTGATCCATCGCATTGGCGATCTCATCAGCAGCGGCGCTTTGCTCTTCGGATGTATTGCTGAGATTCTCAACCGAATCCAGAACAGTGGATAGATTTCTTGAAATAGCGCTAAATTGCAGCAATGCACTTTGAGCTTTTTCGTTCATATCATTGACGATAGTGACGGTCTTATCTGAAGCTACATTAACAGATTGAACCCGATTTCCAATCTCTTTAAGCATTTTTGATATGTCTTCTGTGGCTTTTTGACTTTCTTCCGCCAATTTTCTGATTTCATCAGCCACTACCGCAAAACCTTTCCCGGCTTCTCCCGCTCTTGCAGCCTCTATAGCGGCATTTAGAGCCAAAAGATTGGTTTGTTCGCTAATCCCTGAAATGGTTTGTACGATTTCGCCTACATTCTTTGCCTGAACTTGCAATTCATCAACATATTTTGACGTTTCTGATGCCTGATTCTCGGCATCCTTGACGATTGTTGCCATCTTAGTTAATTCTTCTTCACCTGTTTTTGCAGAATGGGACGTTTCATCAGTTCTTTCGAAAAGCCCTTTAGAGATATCAGAGACATTTTTTGCTGAAGCTGCAATTTCCTCAATTCCGGAGGTTACCTCTTCTATTGCCGCTGAAGTGTCTTGAATATTTCTTTCAGTGCTATCTGAAATATCCTGTAATTCCTGTGAAACAGCATTTGTGTCCACTGCAATGGCGTCAAGTTCCTGAGAGGATTGTTTCACATCGTCCATAGCTGATTTGACTTTAATGATTGTGTTTTTCATTGACAACGCAATTTCTTGCATGGCTTGCTCAGCTAAGCCTATCTCATCTTTGTGTTTAGTTGTATTTTCAAATTCTACGGTCAAGTCTAATTCTTTCAGTTTATCTGTCTTTGTTAACAGTGATTTCATGGATTTTTTTATACTGAAATGAATCATCAAAGCGATAATAATTCCAATAACAACAGAAATCAACACAATAAATATGATCACGATATTGTTGGAATACATGCTGTCAACACTTTCATCACTGCGTTGTTTTACTGCATTTAATCCGTTATTGAATTGTTCGTTTTGCTGGTTGTTGATATCTTGAAGTTTTTGATGGAGTTGATTAAGCGTTTGATTGATCTCCTGATTGATTACATTCAGCGAACCTACCTTGGAATCCTCTATCGCTGATTGCACCGCTACGGCTTTTTCTTGTACAGCGTTCAATTTATCTGATATCTGAGAAGATCGATTCAACTGAACTTTTAGAGCTTCTATCTTTTCAACGTATTCCTCCAAAGAAAGTGTGATCAATATGGCAGCGACGGGGTCAAAGAGATCAAAACCGTATTTTGAAACAATCGTGCCTCTTTTGCCTTCAGCGATTATGCGAGAAAGCATTTCATTTTTGAAGTTAATAATGGCTTCGACTTGCTGATCTGCATTATCCGGTTTAATCAATACCTCTCTTGTCATCAGCTTTAATTGGGTTAAGTCGGTTAACGGAACATTTTTCCCTAATAATTTTTCATTCCATAATAACTCGATTTCAAGTAACTTGAAATTCTCAATCCCGGCATCTTTAAGCAA
>ERZ795053.1902-NODE-1902-length-25880-cov-10.824356_pt1 | contig 25880 bp, 26 predicted proteins | sample MGYA00375137_ERZ795053 | MGnify/ENA primary metagenome ERZ795053 (study PRJEB30182, sample SAMN05720284) | activated sludge metagenome | isolation source: Anaerobic digester | place: Hong Kong | collected 2014-12-17 ...
GACGAGGCGTTCAAGATCGGCAACCGGATCGCCCTGATGGAGGGCGGTCGGATCGTCCAGTGCGGCACCGCGCGCGAGATCATCGCCAATCCGGTGTCCGACTACGTCGCCGATTTCGTCAACCACATGAACCCGCTGTCGGTCCTGACCGCGCGCGACGCGGTAGAACCGACGCCGAACGCCATCCCCACCGACGGTCAGACCGACGTGGACACGCCGATCAAGGACGTGATGGCGCGGCTGAAGGATGAAACCCGCGCACTTGAGGTCACGGATCACGGGCAGGTTGTCGGCCAGGTCTCGCGCAGGACGGTGATCGCGCGGCTTCTGGACCCGCGCGGCTGACCGGGTCACAGGTTTGCCGCCTCGGGCGCCGGTGCGGTCACCCGCCGGCGCAGCCGCGCCTCGCGGAAGGTGATGTAGGTGATCGCCCCGATGATCATGCCGCCGCCAAGCAGGACGAAGGGGTCCACTGCCTCGCCGAAGGCCAGCGCGCCAAGGATGGTGGCCCAGACAAGCTGGAGGAAGATGACCGGCTGCGTCACCGTGACCGGCGCCGCTGCGAAGGCCCGGCCCATCGAGTAATGACCGAAGGTGGCGAAGAGGGCGACGACGGCCAGCCAGAACATCTGCGCGGTGGTCGGCGTGACCCAGACCGCGGCGGCAAAGGGCACGAGGCCCAACGACACCGTCAGCGACAGTAGCGCCACCATCGCCGAGGCGGAAAACATCGCGGAAAGACGCTTGGCAATGATGTAGGACAGGCCAAAGCAGGTCGCAGCGCCAAGCTGCGCGAAATGGCCGGGCACGATCTCCCGCAAGCCGGGGCGCAGCACCACGAGCGCGCCGATCAGCGCGACCGCGATGGCAAGGACGCGCCGCAGCGCGATCCGTTCGCCCAGGAACAGCGCCGCGCCAACGGTGACGACGATCGGGTTCAGATAGCCGATGGCCGTCACCTCGGCCAGCGGGATGCGCGCCATGGCGAAGAACCACAGGATGACCGCCATCGTGTGCAGCGCGCCGCGCCCAAGGACCAGCCGCACCGCAGCCCTCGGAACGCCGTTTCGCAAGACGGCGACAAGCGAGGGCAGAAGGAACAGCAGGCCATAGGCGAACCGGATGAACGCGCTTTCGGCGGCGGGCAGATCGGTTCCCAGATGGCGGACGGTCGCGTTCACCGCAACAAAGCTCAGCCCAGAAAGGAACATCCAGGCGATGCCTTCAAGCGGGCGGTCTTGATCGGGTGGCGACATGGCGCGACATGACCCGAAATGCCCGCCGCCCGCAAGTCATCCCGCCACAAGGCGCCAGGCGATCGACCACATGATTACCGCGATCGCGCCGTCCAGCACCCGCCAGGCAAGCGGGCGGGCAAAGACCGGCTGCAAGAGCCCCGCGCCATAGGCCAGCGCGAAAAAGAAGACGAAGGATGCGCTGGCCGCGCCAAGGCCGAAGGCGCGCGATTGCCCAGGGTACTGGGCAGAGATCGAGCCGAGGAAGACCACCGTATCCAGCCAGACATGCGGGTTCAGCCAGGTCATGGCGGCCAGCGCGAGAAGCGTTGGAACAAGTGCGGTCCCTGCGCCGCCGCTGGCGCGAAGCGCATCGCCGCCCCGCCAGGCCATCAGGGCAGCGCGCGCGCCGTAGACGGTCAGGAAGGCCACGCCACCCCAGCGCAGGACCGGCCCGATCCAGGGCGCAGCCTGACTGGCAAGGGCGAATCCCGACACGCCCAGCGCGATCAGCACCGCATCCGAAACCGCGCAGAACAGGGCGACGGCAAGGACATGCTCGCGCCGCAGCCCCTGCCGGAGCACGAACGCATTCTGCGCCCCGATCGCCACGATCAGGCCAAGGCCAAGCTGGAACCCCGAAAGATATGCTGCGTTCATCCGTTCCTCCGCGCGCTTGGCCTAGCGCGAGGATCGGGTTAAATCCAGTTCATCTTTCTTATCCGAGTTAAGGACTGCTAATGTTTGATCCCGCCCGCCTGCAGGCGCTTGCCGCCATCCTTCGCCACGGTTCGTTCGAGGGCGCAGCGCAAGCGCTGGGGGTGACGCCCTCTGCGGTCTCGCAGCGCATCCGCGCGCTGGAGGATCAGGTGGGCGCCCCGCTCATCCGGCGCGGCCAACCTTGCGAGGCGACGCGGGCCGGGGCCCGGCTGGCCCGCCATGCCGAGGATGTCCGGCTCCTGGAACTGTCGGTGGCGGAAGATTTCGGCGCCGATGCGCCGCAGACCCGACCGATGGTGCGGATCGCAGTGAATGCCGACAGTCTTGCCACCTGGTTCCTGCCCGCGCTCGCCGCCCTGCCGGGCGTGCTTTTCGATCTGGTGATCGACGATCAGGATCATTCTGCGGACTGGCTGAAACGTGGCGAGGTGCAGGCAGCCGTCACCGGCCATGGTGCGCCGGTCCCGGGCTGCGACGCCCACCCGCTCGGACATCTGCGATATGTTGCGACGATGAGCCCTGGCTTTGCCAGCCGCTGGTTCCCGGGCGGTGTCGATGCAGACGCGCTGGCGCAGGCGCCTGCCTTGACCTTCAATCTGAAAGATCGCCTCCAGGCGCAGTGGGCGCAAGCCACGACGGGCCGGCAGATCGAACTGCAGACACATTTCCTGCCGTCAAGCCACGGCTTCGTCGAGGCCGCCCTTGCAGGTATCGGCTGGGGAATGAACCCCGAGGCGCTTGTCAGCGAGCACCTGGCGGCAGGGCGGCTGGTTCCGGTGCTGCCCGGCACACCCCTGGACGTGCCGCTGACCTGGCAGGTAGGCCGGCTTACCGCGAACGCCCTTGCACCGCTGACACGTGCCGTGCGCACTGCCGCGCGGGCCGCGCTTTGCCCCTGAAACGAAACGGGGCCGTTCCCGGCCCCGCAAGATCACGCCAGCTGCGCCGCGACCTCTTCGGACATGTCGAAATTGTGGGTGACGGTCTGAACGTCGTCATCCTCTTCCAGCATGTCGACCAGGCGCATCAGCTTCTGCGCGGTCTCAAGATCGACCTCGGTGCGGCTTTGCGGCTTCCAGATCAGCTTGGATTCGGTGGATTCGCCCAGGATCGCCTCAAGCTTGTCGGACACGTCCGAAAGATCCTCGACCTGGCAATAGATCCAGTGACCCTCTTCGTCGGATTCGACATCGTCCGCCCCGGCATCGAGCGCGGCCATCATCACCGTGTCGGCATCGCCCGCCGCAACCGGGTAGGAAATTTCGCCGACGCGGTCGAAACTGTGGCTGACCGATCCGGTCTGGCCAAGGTTGCCGCCGCATTTGGTGAAGTAGCTGCGCACGTTCGAGGCGGTGCGGTTCAGGTTGTCGGTCATCGCCTCGACGATGATCGCGATGCCGTTCACCCCGTAACCCTCATAGCGGATCTCGGTATAGTCCGCCGCGTCGCCGCCCAGCGATTTCTTGATGGCGCGTTCGATCACGTCCTTCGGACAAGACACGGCCTTGGCCGCCTTTACCGCCAGACGCAGGCGCGGGTTCTTGTCCGGGTCGGGGTCGCCCATCTTCGCGGCGACGGTGATTTCCTTCGCCAGTTTCGAAAACAGCTTTGAACGCGCCGCATCCTGCCGCCCCTTGCGGTGCTGGATGTTGGCCCATTTTGAATGGCCGGCCATGACCTTCTCCGTCGGATTTTCTCGGGCGTCTCTATATGTCAGGCGCCGGGGGGGCCGCAACCCCGCTGCGCGGGGGCTTGCCCGAACCGGCCCGGGCGGTTTCAATCAGGGGCAAAGGGGCCGCCGATGACGCAAGACCAGATCGTTCTTTTCGCGCTTTTCGCGATGGTGTTCGCCGCCCTCGTCTCGGGGCGCTGGCGTTATGATGCGGTTGCCTTCACCGCGTTGCTGGCCGCCGTCCTTCTGGGGGTCGTCCCGCCGGCATCGGCCTTCGAGGGCTTTGGCCATCCCGCCACGCTGGTGGTCGCGCTTGTTCTGGTGGTCTCGGCCGGGCTGACCAGGGCCGGCGTCGTCCTGGCGATCACCCGCCGCTTTGTCCGCCCCGGCCGCAGCCTTGGCGGCCATATCGCGATGATGGGCGCGATCGGCGGGCTTCTGTCGGCCTTCATGAACAACGTCGCAGCCCTTGCGATCCTGATGCCGGTCGACGTGTCCACGGCCCGGCAGGAAGGGCGCAGCCCCGCCCGGACGCTGATGCCCCTGTCCTTCGCGACGATCCTTGGCGGCATGGTCACGCTGATCGGCACGCCACCCAACATCATCGTCGCGACGATCCGCCAGGACACGCTTGGCGCGCCCTTTGCGATGTTCGACTACGCACCGGTGGGCGGGATCGTCGCGCTGGCGGGCCTGGTCTTCGTCGCCCTTGCGGGATGGCGCCTGATCCCTCTGCGCGAAGACGCAGACGCGCGGCCGGAGCTTGCGGCCTTTGTGGCGGAACTTGTCATTTCCGAAGACTCGGCCATCGCCGGCAAGACGGTCGGCACCCTTCAGGACGAGGCGGACAGGGCGGGCGCGACACTTGTCGCGGTCATCCGGGACGGGCGTGCCAGATCGGGGCTGCCGCCAGAGACAGAACTTTGCGCCGGGGATGTGCTGCGCTTCGAAGCCGGGTCCGAGGCGCTTGATGCGCTGCGCGCGGGACTTGGCCTCGATTTCGCCGACCAGCGCCGCAAGCATTATCTGGAGGCCGAGAGGGCCGGGCTTGTCATGGTGCAGGCCGCCGTCCCGGCCGGTGCACGCATCGTCGGCAAAAGCGCAGAGTCGGTCGGCCTGATCTGGCGGCAGGGAACCGCGCTCATGGGGATTTCGCGGCAGGGGCGCGGCATCCGGGGGCCTTTGCGCAAGGCGACGGTACGGGCCGGCGACGTGCTCTTGCTGCTGGCGCCGCAGGAAGATGCCGCGCGCGTCATCGACTGGCTGGGATGCCTGCCCATGGCCGCGGGCAACCGCGCGCTCACACGTCCCGACCAGACCGCGGCGGCGGTGGCAATCTTTGCCTTCGCGGTCTTCGCCGCAAGTTTCGGTCTGGTGGACCTGCCGGTTGCGCTTGGCTGCGTCGTGGCGGGCTATGTGGGCTACCGCATCCTGCCGCTCGCCGATGTCTACACCCAGATCGAATGGCCGGTGATCGTCCTTCTGGGGTCGATGATCCCGCTTGGCGCGGCGCTTGAAACCTCGGGCGGGACGGAACTGATCGCCTCCGGTCTCCTGCGGCTCAGCGCGGGGGCGCCGGCATGGGTCGCGGTCGGACTTCTGATGGTCGTCACGATGACGCTGTCGGACGTTCTGAACAACACGGCGACGGCCATCGTGGCCGCACCGGTCGGCATCGCCATGGCCCGGGCGCTTGGTGCCTCGCCCGATCCCTTCCTGATGGCGGTCGCCGTGGCGGCCTCCTGCGCCTTCCTGACGCCGATCGGGCACAAGAACAACATGCTGATCCTCGGCCCCGGGCAATACCGGTTCGGCGACTACTGGCGGATGGGCCTGCCGCTTGAAGTACTGGTCATCGCGACCGGCCTGCCCGCGATCCTGTTCTTCTGGCCGCTCTGAACGCTCAGAAATCGTAAAGCAGCGGCACAACGAGCGTGCAGACCGCCGCCGAGATCAGGTTCAGCGGCAGGCCGAAGCGAACGAAATCGGTAAAGCGGTAGCCGCCCGGCCCGTAGACCAGCGTGTTCGTCTGATACCCGATGGGCGTCGCAAAGGCCGCCGATGCCCCGATCATCACCGTCACGATCAGCGGACGCGGATCGACGCCCATGGTCTGTGCAAGGCCGATGACGACCGGGGTGACGATCACCGCGACGGCGTTGTTCGATATGATCTCGGTCAGGAACGAGGTGGCGACATAGACGCAGAAGACAAGCGCGAAGGGCGGCAGCCCCTTCAGGACCGGGGCCGCCCAGTTGACGACCATGTCCACCGCACCCGAATGTTCAAGGCCCGCGCCGACGCCGAGCATCCCGAACAACAGGCCCAGAAGACGGCCGTCCACCGATGAAAACGCCTCCTCGGCGTCGATACAGCCGGTGACCAGCACGATCGCCACGCCGACGAAGGCCAGGAGCTGGATCGGCGCGATGTCGAAGGCCGCCAGCACCACCACGCCCGCCAGGACCGAGATGACGATGGGCGCGTGACCGCGGCGGAAGGCGCGCTGCGAGGGGCGCCCCACGTCCACCAGTTCCATGTCCGAGGCGAGGCGCGAGATATCCTCGGGCGCACCTTCCAGCAGAAGCGTGTCGCCGACCTGCACGATCAGGTCGTCAAGCTGGCGGCCGATGTTCTGGTTTCGCCGGTGCACCGCAAGCGGATAGACCCCGTAGCGCCGCCTGAGCCGCATGGAACCCAGCGATCGGCCGACCATGTGGCAGCCCTGGGTGATCAGGACCTCCACCGTCTCGGTCTGGACCGACGACAGCTTGTCGACCATGCGGACCTGCTTGCTGGACTGCAGGCCGAGGATCTCTGACATCGGGGTGCGCAGCACCACGCGGTCGCCCGCCTGCAACCGGACAGAGGCGAGATCGCGGCGAAGAGAGGCATCGCCGCGCAGCACGTCCACCACCCGCACGTTGCCGCGCTTGAAGATGTCCACTTCGTCGATCGCGCGGCCCAAAAGCTCGGAATCCTCGGGCAGTGCGACCTCGGTGAAGAACTTCATCTTCGACTTGTCGGCCAATAGCGCCGACATCGAATCCCGCGTCGGCAGAAGTCGCCGGGCGAAAAGGCCGATATAGGTCAGGCCCGCGATCGCCACGACGATGCCAAGCGGCGTGATCTCGAAGATGCCGAAGGGCGTCAGGCCCTTGGCGCGCGCCACCCCGTCCACCACGAGGTTGGTCGAGGTGCCGATCATGGTGATCGTGCCGCCGAGGATCGTCATGTAGCTGAGCGGGATCAGCATCTTTGACGGCATGACCGACAGCTTTTTCGACAGCGTGATGAAGATCGGGATCATCACGACGACAAGCGGCGTGTTGTTCACGAAGGCCGAAAGCCCGGTCACCATCAGGCCCAGGCCGACCAATGTGCGCACCGGGTGCCTTTCGACATTCTGCGCCGCAATGGTGCTGAGCGTCTCGAGCGCACCGGTCCGCACCAGCGCGCCGACGATGATGAACATCGCCGCGATCGTCCAGGGCGCATTGTTCGACAGAACCGCCGTCACGTCGTCATGCGGAAGGATGCCGAGAACCAGCATCACCGACGCGCCACCGATCGCCACCACCTCGACCGGAAAGGTCTCCCGCACGAACATCGCGAGCATTGTGGCAAGGATGCCCAGCGCGATGATGGCCTCGGCGGTCTGCGAAAGGTCGAGGTCGAACATCACTCCTCCGGGGTCGGACAGGCCTGAGCCATACAGAAACGCCGCCGTCATGCAAGCGCCGCGCAGGGCGCGGGTCAGGGTGTCGACTGTTCCAGCCGCCCGCCCAGGCGGATCATGCGGATTTTCTGGGCATGTCCGGTCCGGTCGTCGGTTTCGACGAAGACGCCCGACAGCGTCGCCTCGCCCGCCGCCGGGGTGAAGCGGTCCTTCGCCATCCCGGTCACGAAGCGGCGCATGGGTTCAAGCTTCTCCATCCCGATGACGGAATTGTAGTCGCCGCACATGCCCGCATCGCTGAGATACCCGGTGCCGCCAAGCAACAGCTGGGCATCGCCGGTGGGCACATGGGTATGGGTGCCGACGACAAGGCTTGCGCGGCCGTCGCACCAGTGGCCCATCCCCATCTTCTCGCTTGTCGCCTCGGCGTGGAAATCGACGATGGCCGCCTGCACAGCCCCCCCCAGCGGATGGGCGCGCAGCACCGTGTCGATGGCGGAGAACGGGTCTTCGAAAGGGCGCTTCATGAAGACCTGGCCCAGCGCCTGCGCGACCAGGACCTTGCGCCCGCCCGCGACGGTGAAGACGCGCGCGCCCTTGCCGGGGGCAAGCTTGGCGAAGTTCAGCGGGCGCAGGATGCGCGGTTCGCTTTCGATGAAGGACAACATCCCCTTCTGGTCGAAGGCGTGGTCGCCCAGGGTCAGGCAGTCGGCCCCGGCGTCAAGCAAAAGGCGCGCGTGTTCGGGCGACAGCCCCGCGCCGGAGGTCGCGTTTTCGCCGTTCACCACGACGAAATCGAGGCCCCAGTCGGCCCGCAGCGCCTTAAGCCGCCCGGTCACCGCCGCGCGTCCCGCACGGCCCATCACATCGCCCAGAAATAGAAGTCTCATGCCACCTGCCTAAGCCGCCCGCGCGGCAAGGGCAAGCGCCCTGCGCGGCGCGGGCGGCGCCACCCCGTTCAGCGCGCGGGCACAAAGGCCCCGGCCTCGGTCACGATCAGGTCAAGCGGCTGGTCCGTCGGCTCGGTCGGCACCTCGGCGACCTCCTGCGCGGCGAAGGCAAAGCCCACCGCCGTGACCGGCCCCTTCGCGCGCAGCCCCTCCAGCGTCCGGTCGTAGAACCCGCCGCCATAGCCCAGGCGATAGCCCCGCCGGTCGAAGGCAAGAAGCGGCACGATCAGGACGGCGGGTTCGACCCAGTCGCCGGATTCGGGAATGAGCGCGCCGAAATCGCCCGCGACCATGGTTGCGCCCGGATGCCACCGGCGAAACCGCAGCGGCTGGCCCGCGGCAAGGATGACAGGCACCCCGACCGGGCCGCGATGGGCCGCCATCGCCGGCAGGCAGTCGATCTCGGTCCGCATCGGCATATAGCCCGCCAGGACCTTCCCCGCATGCGCGGCAAGCACTTCTGACAGCCGCGCGCAGTCGGCGTCGGAACGTGCGGCAAACGCCGCCTTTCGGCGCGCGAAAGCCTCGGCCCGCGCGGCGGCCTTTGTCTCTGCCAACGTCATAGAAGGATCACCGTAGCTAGCCCGAGGAAGACGAAAAAGCCCACGACATCGGTCATCGTGGTCACGAAGGTGCCCGAGGCCAGCGCGGGGTCAAGGTCGAACCGGTCAAGCGTCAGCGGCACCATGATCCCGGCCAGCGCGGCCACGACAAGGTTGATGACCATCGCCGCCCCGAGAACCCCGCCCAGAACCCAGGACCCGTAGGCAGCGTAGCCGACAACGCCCATGATGATCGCGAAGACGATCCCGTTCAGCGCGCCCACCATCGCCTCCCGCCGCACGACCCGGCCCGCGTTGGACCCGGTCAGGTCTTTGGTCGCAAGCGCACGCACCGCGACGGTCAGCGACTGCGTGCCTGCGTTGCCGCCCATCGAGGCGACGATCGGCATCAGCGCGGCCAGCGCCACCACCGCCTCGATCGTATGGGCGAACTGCGCGATCACCAGTGCGGCGATATTGGCGGTGAAAAGATTGACCAGCAACCAGGGCGCGCGCTGGCGCACCGTGTCCATGACCCCGTCGGAGATGGAGCTTTCCTCGCCCACACCGGCGAGGCGCAGGACGTCTTCCTCGTGTTCCTCGTCCAGGACGGCCATCGCGTCGTCGATCGTGATGACACCCGCGAGCCGGCCGTCGCTGTCGACGACCGGAGCCGAGATCAGGTGATACTGGTTGAAGGCATAGGCCACATCGCCCTCCTCCTCCATCACGCCCATCGTGCGGAAACTGTCTTCGGTGATCTCGCGCAGCGGCATGCTGCGCTTTGACGACAGAAGCTTGCCCAGCGTCACATAGCCCACGGGGTGCCAGCGCGGATCGACCAGGATGACATGATAGAACTGGTCCGGCAGTTCCTCGGCGTTGCGCAGGTAGTCGATCGCATCGCCAACCGTCCAGTGTTCGGGCGCGGTCACGACCTCGCGCTGCATCAGGCGGCCGGCGGAATACTCCGGATAGGCCAGCGACTGTTCGACGGCGGCACGGTCGCTTTCCTCCAGCGCCCCGAGGATGCGTTCCTGCTGCGGTTCTTCAAGGTCTTCCAGAAGGTCGACGACGTCGTCGGAATCAAGCTCCCGCACGGCCTCGGTCAGAACCTCGGCGGGAAGTGCCTGGATCACCTCCTCGCGGATCGACTCGTCAAGTTCCGAAAGGATCTCCCCGTCGATCCCGCGCGACCAGAGCGCCAGAAGCGCCGCCCGCTGCCCCGATCCGATCTGTTCGAAAAGGTCGGCGATATCCGCCGCGTGCAGGGGGTCCATCAACGCGTCGATGCGGGCCGCGTCGCCTGCCTCGACCGCGTCGAGAATGGCACTCACGACCTTTTCATCGAGCGCGTATTCATCGTCGTCGCGGTCAAGGTCGTGTTCCAGCGCGTCCGTCATACCTCTCCCCTCGCGATTGGCGCGACATTATCGGAAGGACTTTCAAAGAAACAGGGGCAAAGGGCGGATTCCCCCGCACCCGACTTGGGCCTAGACTGCCCCCGCGACAGACAGATGACAGTGACGACACAACAGGGACGACACGCGACATGGCGGAACTGCTGATTGGCCAGACCCTTCGCTTCGAAGGCAACCCGACCACCGACGGACCGGGCGTGGCGCGCCATTGCGCCCACGGCGGCGTCCTGATCGAGGGCGGGCAGATCGCCGCCGTCGGCGAGGCGGACGACCTGCGCCGCGCCCATCCCGACGCGAAGGTGACCGACCACGGCGCCGCGCTCATCTCTGCGGGTTTCATCGACGCGCATGTGCACTACCCCCAGACCGCGATGATCGCGAGCTGGGGCAAGCGGCTGATCGACTGGCTGAACAGCTACACCTTCCCCGAGGAGATGCGGTTTGCCGATCCCGCCTACGCGGCAGGGATCGCGAAGACCTATTTCGACCTGACGCTCGCGAACGGGACGACCACCGTCTGTTCCTACTGCACAATCCATCCCGAAAGCGTGGATGCCTTCTTTGCCGAGGCGCGGGCGCGCGGGGTGCGCGCCTTTGCCGGCAAGACCTGCATGGACCGCAACGCGCCCGGCGGGCTTTGCGACACGCCGCAATCTGCCTATGACGACAGCCGACGCCTGCGCGACCGCTGGCACGGTGTGGACCGCCTGAACTACGTCGTCACCCCGCGCTTCTCCCCCACCTCGACCGAGGCGCAGCTTGAGGCGATGGGCGCGCTCTGGTCCGAAAGCCCCGGTTGCCTGATGCAGACCCACCTGAGCGAACAGACCGACGAGGTCGCCTGGGTGCGGTCGCTGTTTCCCGACGCGCGCGACTACCTCGACACCTACGAACGCTTCGGCCTTGTCGGCCCCGGCGCGCTTTTCGGCCATGCGATCTATCTGGAGCCGCGCGAACACGCCCGCCTGAAGGAGGCGGACGCCAGCCTGATCCATTGCCCGACCTCCAACACCTTCATCGGATCGGGCCTTTTCGACATGGACGGAATGACGCGCGGCGGCTACCGGGTCGGGCTTGCGACCGACACCGGCGGGGGCTCCAGCTTCTCGATGCTGCGCACGATGGCGGCAGCCTACGAGGTGGCGCAACTGCGCCATCGCGCGCTCCACCCGTCGGAGCTTTGGTGGCTTGCCACGCAGGGGTCCGCCCGCGCGCTGCGCGCCGACGACCGCATCGGCAACCTCGCCCCGGGAATGGAAGCCGACATCGTCGTGATCGACCTCGCATCGACCCCGGCCATTGCCCAGCGCTCGGCCCGCGCCCGCGACATCTGGGAGGCGATCTTCCCGACCATCATGATGGGGGATGACCGCGCGGTGAAGGCGGTCCTGGTCGGCGGCAAGCCGGCCTGAACCCTGCCTAGGCAGCGAGCCCCGCCGCGACACGCGCGGCGACATCGCGCCCGCTTTGATAGGCGCCGTGCGCCGTCGCCTGCCACCGGGGCGAAAACGCCTCGCCGGCAAAGGCGATGCGCCCGGTATCGGCGGCGATCATCCGGTCCCGGCTCTCCGCGCGCCCCGCGGCAGAATAGCTGTAGCCGCCGCGCACCAGCGGATCGCCACCCCAGCCGGTCACGGCGGACGCGGTCACGAGGCTACGGAAGTGCGCCCCGAACGCGCTGGCCAGCACCGTCAGGGCAAAATCGGTCATCGCACCGGCGCCTTCCGCCGAAAGCCCGCGCGCCAGCGCCCCGGCCATGTGCAGGATCATCTTCGGCGCGGCCCCCGGCACGATCTGGACATAGGGTGCCTTCGCGGGTTCGCCGGTATCCACCGCGATCCCGTCCATCTCGGAAAGCCCGTCCGGCAGGTGCCGCAGCGCCAGCGCGACCTTCTCGTAGGCGCCGCAGGGCACGTCGGCCATCAGCCCGACAAGATCGCGCGCCTCCCCCGCCGGCAACGCGATCGCGCCCGACAGCAGGACATTCGTCGACACCGTCACGATTGCCGCCCGCGCCTCGATCGTTCCCTGCGCGGTAGCGACGCGAACCCCGCCGGGCCGGTCCTCGATCCCTGTCACCGTCACCCCGGTGCGCGGCGCAAGCCCTTCCGCCATCCGCTCGATCAGCGCGCCGTAGCCCGTCCGCACGATCCAGTCTACCCCCGTGTCGGCATAGGCCGCATAACCCCGGGCCGAGGCACGCTCCGGCTCGTCGCAGGCCATGAGCCGCATGAGATAGAGAAGAAAGGGATCGTCATGGCCGCCCGCCGCCAGTGCCTCCGCGATGGTCGGCTCCCCGGCCGCCCCGGCCGCATAGACGGCATCGAACCCCGCGTCGGTCCGTGCATCGATACCGGCCGACTCCGCCTCCGAAAGCCTGAGACCATGGCGCCAGTACGCGCGCCGCGTCCTGTCATGCGACCGGTCGTAAAGCGTGCCCAGCCGGTCTGCCCAGGGCACCAGCGGATTGACGTCGGCGCAATGCAGCCACTGGCACCCCCGATCCCAGTACCCGGGCAGCGATGCCCGGTCGGTATGGGCCCGCCCGCCGACGCGCTGCGCCGCTTCGAGAATGGTGAAGGGGATGCCCCTGCCCTGAAGCTCCAGCCCTGCCCCGATCCCGGCGGCACCCGCCCCGACGATCACAACCCCTGCCGGCATCCTCACCTCCCGCACCCGGACCCACCCGCAGGGGCCGCCCCCTTTTCTAGGCCGGCAGGCCGGGCGCCACAACCAGACGCGCGCCCCGCCGCTCCCGTCTTCTTCTTTTCGGAAATATCCTCGGGGGTCCGGGGGCAGACGGCCCCCGGGGCCTATCCGGCCAGGCGCGCGGCCAGTCGGTTCTGGGTCTCGATCACGCGCGGCAGATCGATCGTCGCGACCTGCCCGCCCCGCACCACCTGGCGGCCCTCGACGAAAAGATCCCGCACCCGCGCCGGCCCGCAAAGGATCAGCGCCGCCACCGGATCCCATGCCCCCGCGGCCTCGATCCCCGAGACGTCCCAGACCGCGACATCCGCCCGCTTGCCGGGTTCGAGCGATCCGCAGTCGCCCCGCCCCAGCACCCGCGCGCCGCCGAGCGTCGCGATCTCGAGCGCCTCGCGCGCGCTCATCGCATCCGCGCCCCGCGCCACGCGCTGCAAGAGCATTGCCTGGCGCGCCTCGCCGATCAGGTTGCCCGCGTCGTTCGAGGCGGATCCGTCCACCCCGAGACCCACCTTCACGCCACGGTCACGCATCGCGCGGACCGGCGCGATCCCGGACCCGAGACGGCAGTTCGAACAGGGGCAATGCGCCACGCCAGTGCGGCTTTGGGCGAAAAGGTCGATCTCGCCCGCGTCGAGCTTGACGCAATGGGCGTGCCAGACATCGTTCCCGGTCCAGCCCAGATCTTCGGCATACTGGCCCGGGCGGCAACCAAACTGCGCCAACGAATAGGCGATATCCTCGTCGTTCTCGGCCAGGTGGGTGTGCAGCATCACGCCCTTGTCGCGCGCCAGAAGGGCGGCTTCCCGCATCAGGTCACGGCTGACCGAGAAGGGCGAACAGGGCGCCAGCCCCACCCGCACCATCGCGCCCTCGGCCGGGTCGTGGAAGGCATCGACCACCCGCGCCATGTCCTTCAGGATGTCTTCCTCCCGCTCGACCAGCGTGTCCGGCGGCAGGCCGCCCGCGCTTTCGCCGATGGACATGGCGCCGCGCGTGGGGTGAAACCGCATCCCGATCTCGCGCGCCGCGTCGATCGTGTCCTCGAGCCTCGCGCCATTGGGGTAAAGATAAAGATGATCGGAGGTCAGCGTGCAGCCCGACAGCGCCAGTTCGGCAAGGCCGGTCAGCGCCGACACCCGCATCTCCTCGGGCCCGAAGCGCGACCAGATCGGGTAAAGCGTCTTGAGCCAGCCGAACAGAAGCGCGTCCTGCCCGCCGGGCACGGCACGGGTCAGCGTCTGGTAAAGATGGTGATGCGTGTTGACGAGCCCCGGCGTCACCACGCAGCCGCGCGCCTCGACGACCGTGCCCCGCGTCGTCAGCCCCTGCCCGACCGCCGCGACGGTTCCGTCGCGGACAAGCACGTCGCCACGGGCGACTTCGGATCGGGCGGCGTCCATCGTGACGACGGCCTCGGCGTTACGGATCAGGATTTCGGTCATGCGTTCCCCCTGGTGCCACCCCTTCGGCGGATCGGGAACGGCCCGGCGACAGAAGGGGGAAGGACTCGCCCGGCCGCACAAGGATAACGGGTCGCACGCCGGCCCGCTACCGGCGCGCGGGGGAAACTGCTTCTTGCGGTTCCAGTCAATCGCTTCGGTTCAGCAGCTCCAGCGCCGCGGCGTGGACCTGCGGGTTGGCCGCGGCGATGGCCTGTCCGCCGCCGTGGGCGGGGCCGCCCTGCCAGTCGGTGACGATACCGCCCGCCGCCTCGATCACCGCGATCGGGGCCTGGATGTCGTAGGCCGACAGGCCCGCCTCGATCACCAGGTCGACCTGGCCCGCCGCGACGAGCGCGTAGGCATAGCAATCCATCCCGTAGCGCGTCAGCCGCGCTTGGGCCGCGACACGGCGGAAGGCCGCGCCCTCCTGTGGGGTTCCGACCTCGGGGAAGGTGGTGAAAAGGGTCGCCTCCGACATGGGCCGGGGCGCGCGCGTGGCAAGGCCCCGCCGCCCCCGCGGCCCCACGACCTCGGCCACGCCGAAGCCGCCGACAAAGCGTTCGCCGATGTAGGGCTGATCAATCACCCCCAGCACCGGGCCGTCTTCGTCAGCCAGCGCGATCAGGACACCCCAGGTCGGCGTTCCCGACATATAGGCCCGCGTCCCGTCGATGGGGTCCAGAACCCAGGTCAGCCCCGAACGCCCGGCGCTTCGGCCCATCTCCTCGCCGAAGACGGCGTCCTCGGGGCGTTCCCGTGCCAGGATGTCGCGCATCGCGGCCTCGGCCGCGCGATCGGCCACGGTCACCGGGTCGAAGGCGGTCGCGGCCTTGCTTTCGACCGGCAGGTCGGATGTGCGGAAATGGGCCAGGGTCTCGCGGCGCGCCGCGTCGGCGATGCGATGTGCGGTCGCAATCGCCGCGCGGCGGCCATCGGGAGAAATCGTCAATCGTGTCATCGTTCCCTCGGCGTTTCATCGCCGGGGGTAGTCTTCGCGTCCGCGGCCGTCAATGCCCCTCAGGCCGCGTCGGACAGAACCTTCGCGAGGTCGAACAACCGCCGGCGCTGGGCTTCGGGAATCGCGTAGTAAGACCGCACAAGCAGAAGCGCCTCCTTGTCGGCCAGGATGTCGCCCTCCACCTCGTCGACCGGCGCGGCGCGGGAATCCAGCCCCTCGAAGAAGAACGAGATCGGGACCGAAAGCGCATCCGCGATATCCCAAAGCCGGGACGCGGAAATCCGGTTCATCCCGGTTTCATACTTCTGGATCTGCTGAAACTTGATGCCCACCTTGTCGGCAAGCTGCTGCTGGGTCATGCCCACCATCCACCGGCGATGGCGGACGCGCTTTCCGACGTGAACGTCAACGGGATGCTTCATTTCTTGCTCCATTCCCAATTTGCACCGCATGCAGCGCATGATAGTTAACAAGCAATTATCGTGCCAAACCCTGGATCCTCCGGCAAAGATTGCATATCGGCACCTCCATACAGTCAACCCCCGGAAACAGATCGCCGAAAACGCCGCTTTTGTTAACTCACAGGACTTGACGCCAATCGGGATGATTGGCCGAAGATTTCTCGCGCTAAGGGAGATTATCGTTTTGCAATTCAAATTGCGAATCTTTCCTCCAAAGAAATTGCAAAATGCGAATACCCCTGACTTGAAAACACTGCGTCGCAGCGGCTACTGTCTCGCAACCCTCGGAGGGATCATGAAAAGTCTGCAGATTTCCGCCTTCGGAACCGCCCCCGAACTGGTCCGGGCCGATGTCCCCGAACCCGGCCCCGGCGAAGTGCGCATAAGGGTCGCGGCCTGCGGATTGAACTTTGCCGATCTGCTCATGATTGAGGGCAGCTATCAGGACTGCCCCGCGCCGCCCTTTGCGCTTGGCATGGAAATCGCCGGAATCGTCGACAAGGCAGGTCCGGGGGGCGATGGGCCGCGCATCGGCACCCGGATTGCGGCCTTCGCGGGTTCGGGGGGCCTTTCGGAATACCTGTGCGTGCCCGCTGCGTCCTGCGTCGAGATCCCGGATGCGATGCCTTTCGAACATGCCGCGGGCTTTCTTGTTGCTTATGGCACAAGCCATCTAGCGCTGACGCATCGCGCGCGTCTTCAGCCCGGTGAAACGCTCCTCGTCCTGGGCGCGGCCGGCGGCGTCGGCCTGACCGCGGTCGAGGTCGGGCGGCTTCTGGGCGCCCGCGTCATCGCCGTCGCGCGCGGGCGCGACAAGCTGGCGGTGGCCGAAAAGGCCGGCGCGCAACACCTGATCGATGGCGATGCCGACCTTCGGGCAGAGGTCAAGGCGCTTGGCGGGGCCGATGTGGTCTATGACGCGGTGGGGGGCGACATGTTCCAGGCCGCGCTGCGCGCGACCCGCCCCGAGGGGCGGCTGTTGTCCATTGGCTTCGCCTCGGGCAAGGTGCCGCAGGTTCCGGCCAATCACCTGCTTGTCAAGAACCTGTCGCTGATCGGCTTCTACTGGGGCGGCTACCTGAAATTCCGCCCCGATCTGCTGGCCGCCTCACTGGGCGAATTGATGCAGTGGTATCGGGCGGGCCGCCTCAGCCCGCATGTCAGCCACATCCTGCCGCTTGACCGCGCTGAGGAGGGGCTTGCCCTTCTCAGGGACCGCAAGTCGACAGGCAAGGTCGTGATCCGCGTCGATCAGCAATAGGCCTGGCAATAGGCAAGGCGCAGTTCTTCCTTCAACGCCTCGACAACCTCGCCCTTTTCGGCGCCCGCATCGTAAAGCCCGATCCGCACGGCCCCCAGCGGCGGCAAGCCCGTGGCCGGACCGATATCGGCGACATGTTGCGGCAACGCCCCCCGCATCCGTACCGAGACCGCCAGATCTGCGGCGACCAGCGCCATCGCGGCCTCGTTCGAACGGCCGGTAAAGCTCATTTCCCAGGGGATACCCGCCGCGTCCAGCGCGGCCTGCGCGATGGGACGGAACCGGCAGATCTCCTCGAACCCCAGTCGCACGGGGCGCCCTTGCCCGGCCGTTCCGCCCTCCACCCCGATCCAGACCAGATCGCGCGCCGCCAACTCCTCCCCCTGCGGTCCGATCGCTTCCTCGGTGGACAGCATCAGGTCCAGTTCGCCGCGCGCAAATGCGTCGCGCATGAGGTCGGTGAAGGAGGAGACCAAGTTGATCCGCACCCGCGGATAGCGGGCGGCGAACCGTGCGAGGATGCGCGGAATCGCCGGATAGACGATGTCATGCGGCACCCCGAGCCGCAGTTCCCCCTCGTAGGCGCCGTCGGTCATCCGGCTTAGCGCCTCGTCGTTCAGTTCAAGCATCCGGCGCGCATAGCCCAGAAGCTGCTCGCCCTCCGGCGTCAGGGTCAGCCTGCGTGCGGTGCGGGCAAAGAATTCCCGCCCAAGCGATTGTTCCAGACGCTTGATCTGCATCGAAACCGCCGACTGCGTGAGGTTCAGAAGCCCTGCCGCGCGGGTGACGCCGCCGGCTTCGGCGACCGTCGCGAAGGCGCGCAGCGCGGTGAGGTCCAGGTTTCTTGGCATATCACGATCCGTGATGAATCTTGGAACAAATATTCGTTTTCAAAATTAACCACGAAGCGCGATATCAATCAAGGAAATTCATGGATCACCCAAGGATCATGACAGAAGGAGAATATGATATGCCTCTCGACCTCGCTCACGCCGCCCGCAGCCATCGCCGCCCCGGCCTTCTGCGCCGGATCGGCCTGATGTTCGGCCTGGCCCGCCAGCGCCACGCCCTGAAGCAGCTGGACGAACGGCTTCTCGACGACATCGGGCTCCTGCCGGACGAGGCGCGCGCCGAAGCCGCGCGTCCGGTCTGGGACGTTCCCCGGACCTGGCTGAGGTAAATCGCGCCAAAGGTCCGGAAAAACTTGAAATCCGGGGTCGGCTTCCCGATATTTCCGTGCAAGGCGCGGTCCCCGAAGGGCCGCTGCCAAAGGAAACGCAGCAGGAGGCTTTGATGGCTGAATACGACACGATCCGTGCAGGCCGGCTGGGGACCGGCGCACTTGCGATCGATGAAGGGCTTCGCGCCCATATGAACAAGGTCTACGGGCTGATGTCCGTGGGCATGGTGCTGACCGCCGCCGCGGCCTGGGCCATCGGCGGCCTGACCGTGACGGATGCGCCCACCGCCTACCAGATCGGGGCCGACCGCTATCTGACCGACGTCGGCTACGCGCTTTACGCCTCGCCGCTGAAATGGGTGGTGATGTTCCTTCCGCTGATCATGGTCTTTGCCTTCGGCGCGATGATCAACCGCATCTCGGCGGCCGGCGCGCAGCTTTTCTTCTACACCTTCGCCGCAGCGATGGGTGTCTCGATCAGCTGGATCTTCGCCGTCTTCACCGGCGTGTCGATCGTGCAGACCTTCCTCGTGACCGCGATCGCCTTCGCGGGACTGTCGCTTTGGGGCTACACGACCAAGCGCGACATTTCCGGCTGGGGATCGTTCCTGATCATGGGCGTTATCGGCCTGGTCGTCGCCTCGATCGTGAACATCTTCCTCGCCTCCTCGGCGATGCAGTTCGCGATTTCGGTGATCGGGCTTCTGATCTTCGCGGGCCTCACCGCCCATGACACGCAGAAGATCAAGACGACCTACATCGACCACGCCCAGCACGGCGACAGCGAATGGCTGGCGAAGTCGGCGATCATGGGGGCGCTGAACCTCTACCTCGACTTCATCAACATGTTCATGATCCTTCTGCAGTTCATGGGCAACCGCGAGTGATCGCGTGACACCGCAATGACGAAGGGCCGGGGAAATCCCGGCCCTTTTCATTTGGCGCGCCCGCCCGGGGGAAGGGCCCCTGCAAAGCAAAAGGCCGCGCGGTTGCGCGGCCTTGCTGTCCCACGGGACGGCAGATCTTACTTGATCTTGCCTTCCTTGTATTCGACATGCTCACGCTTGACCGGGTCGTACTTACGCACGACCATCTTCTCGGTCATGGTGCGGGCGTTCTTCTTGGTCACATAGAAGTGCCCGGTGCCCGCCGTCGAGTTCAGACGGATCTTGATCGTCGTCGGCTTCGCCATTGTCGTTCTCCTGCTTCGGACATGGCGCGATCGGCGCAGCCCGCAAATTCCTTGAAGCCCGCCTTTTACGGATGGCGGCGGCAGAGTCAACAGCAAAGCGCGGGTTTCATCCCGCTTTGCGCGGTCCCGCCGCAGTCCCGTCGCCGCCCCCGATCCGCCTTCGGGGCGAACCCCGGGGGCCAAGATGCGCGGAGGACCTGTAAGCCGGATTCTGTCCAAGGGGCGGACCCCTCTGGATGACCATTCCTCTTGGCCCGCCGTTACCGGCGCGCTCAAGCTGCCAACCCGGGCCTCTCGGGCTGAAGCGTCCCTGCGGGCGGTCTCCGTTGCCGGACCGGCCCCCGCGCGAGGCCCCTATTTGGCATTGCTCCCGGTGGGGCTTGCCGTGCCGTCCCTGTTGCCAGGTCCGCGGTGGGCTCTTACCCCACCGTTTCACCCTTACCCGCGCGGACGCGGGCGGTTTCATCTCTGTGGCGCTTTCCCTCGGGTTGCCCCGGCCGGGCGTTACCCGGCACCGTCGCCTCATGGAGTCCGGACTTTCCTCGCGGGGCTTGCGCCCCCCGCGGTCATCCGGTCCTCCGCGCGACGCATCAGTTAGGCGCGCCCGGCCCCGCCGTCAACGGGAAAGCGGCGGGCAAGGTCGGCGATGGCCGCGCGATCCTCTGCGGTCTCGGGGCCGGCCGCCCAGGGTCGGAATCGCAGCCGAAAGGCGGACAGCACCGTCGCCGCAGGCAGATCGGGATAGCCAAAGGCCCGCGCCGAATCCATGAAGCCTGCCGCGCCGCCCGGCCCCGCCGCCCGCTGCACGGAAGGGTCCGGCCAGACCGACAACCCCTGCAACGCAAGCCTTCGCCAGTCGAAGCGCGGGCCGGGGTCGCCCTTGCGGCCGGGCGCCATGTCGGAATGGCCGATCACCCGTTCGGGCGGGATCGACCAGTGCGCCATCACCGCCGCCAGGAGCCGTTCCAGAGCCGTCATCTGCGGTTCGGGAAAGGGCCGGTCGCCAGGATTGGCAAGTTCGATCCCGATCGACCGGGAATTCACATCGCGCACCGCCCCCCAGGAACCGGCGCCCGCGTGCCAGGCGCGGTGTGCCTCGTCGACAAGCTGTTCGGCGGCGCCGTCGGGGGCGATCAGCCAATGCGCCGACACCTCGGCCGCAGGGTCGCACAGGCGTGCGCGCGCCTCCTCGACCGTGGCCATGGCGGTGTAGTGAATGACGATCAGGTCGGGGCGGGCGCCCTCGCGGCGTTCGCCGCAGTTCGGCGAGGGCAGCCCCGGCACGTTCAGCCGTGGACTTTCTGGAATGGCGTCGGATCCCAGGTGCAGGCAAAGCCGTCGCCATCGGGATCAAGGTTCTTGCGGTCCTTTTCCGGTCCGCCCGCCTTGAGGAAGGCGAGTTGCGCATCCTCGGGCGACTGGTAGCGCGCGCAGGCCCGCTCGCTGTTGGACAGCGCAAGGCCGCCCCGCTTGTAGTAGGGCTGGCCAAGACGGCTCGGCGCATTCAGCGCATAGGAAATCAGGTTGGGCGCCGACGTCGCCGTGCGTTCGGGCAGCGCCGTCGGCGCGATCTGCTGATACTGCGCGCGGTTCTGGGCGATGCGTTCCTTGTCGCTTTCGATCGTCTCGCGCGACGAAACGGCAGAGAAATCCTGTTCGTCGGAAATCCCGACATGGCCGGCCGCGGCCGGATCGCCGGCGGCCTCCGCAAGGGCGGCTTCCGTGGCGGTGTCGACAGGGGCGGGCCCGGCCTGATAGGTGCGCTGATAGTCGGCATAGCTCTGCCCGGTCGTCGCGGGCGACGCGCAGGCACCAAGTACGGCAAGGGCGGCAAGGGCGGCAGGTAGACGCATTCTCATCCCCGAAAAACTGGTTCGATGCGCGATTACCACCATTTCCCCGGCTTGGAAACAAAGCCGGCGGCCTGTTCCAGCACATAGGCGTGATTCAGCAGATCGCCTTCCTCCCACGGGCGGCCGATCAACTGCAGGCCCAGCGGCAACCCCTGAGCGTTCAGACCGACGGGCACCGCCACGCCGGGCAGCCCGGCAAGGTTCAGCGTCACCGTGAACACGTCGTTGAGGTACATCGCCACCGGATCGCTGTCGGCCACATCGCCCAGCCCGAACGCCGCCGAAGGCGAGATCGGCGCAAGGATCGCATCGATCCCGTCGGCAAAGACGTTTTCGAAGTCGCGCTTGATCAGCGCGCGGACCTTGCGGGCGCGGTTGTAATAGGCGTCGTAGAAGCCCGCCGAAAGGACATAGGTGCCGATCATCACACGGCGCTGAACCTCGTGGCCGAAACCCTCGGCGCGGGTCTTTTCATACATCTCGGTGATGCCGTCGCCCTGCGACAGCTTCGCCCGGTGGCCATAGCGTACGCCGTCATAGCGCGCGAGGTTCGACGACGCCTCGGCAGGGGCGACGACGTAGTAGGCGGGCAGCGCGTATTTCGTGTGCGGCAGCGAGATGTCGACGATCTCGGCCCCCGCGTCCTTCAGCATCGCGGTGCCCCGATCCCAGATCGCTGCGATTTCCTCGGGCAGCCCCTCGATCCGGTATTCGCGCGGAATGCCGATCTTCTTGCCGCGGATGTCGCCGGTCAGCATCGCCTCGAAATCCGGCACCGGGATGTCGGCGCTGGTCGAATCCTTCGGATCGTGCCCGGCCATCGCGCCCAGCATGATCGCGGCGTCGCGCACCGATTTCGTCATCGGCCCCGCCTGATCAAGCGAGGAGGCATAGGCGATCACGCCCCAGCGCGAACAGCGTCCGTAGGTCGGCTTGATCCCGACGATGCCGGTAAAGGCCGCCGGCTGGCGGATCGACCCGCCGGTGTCGGTGCCGGTCGCCGCAAGGCAAAGGTCCGCCGCGACCGCCGCCGCCGACCCGCCGGAAGATCCGCCCGGCGTCAGCGGCGTGTCGTCGCCGTCGCGCCGCCAGGGGTTCACCGCCGCGCCGTAGCACGAATGTTCATTGGTCGAGCCCATGGCGAACTCGTCCATGTTCAGCTTGCCCAGCATCACCGCGCCGGCATCTGCCAGGTTCTGCGTGACGGTGGATTCGTATTCGGGCCGGAATCCCTTCAGCACGTTCGACGCCGCCTGCGACAGCACGCCCTTCGTGCAGTAGACATCCTTGATCCCGACCGGAATGCCGCACATCGCGGGCGCATCGCCTGCCTTGATCCGCAAATCCGCCGCCCGCGCGCGGTCCAGCGCGATGTCGGGCGTCTTGTGGACGAAGGCGTTCAGTTCGTCGCCCGCGTCCATCGCGGTCAGGCAGGCCATGGTCAGATCGACCGCCGTCGCCTCGCCCTTGCGCAGAAGGTCGCGCGCATCGGCGATGGTAAGTTCGTTGAGGTTCGTCATTCCACCACCTTCGGCACCGCAAAGAAGCCCTCGCGCGCATCGGGCGCGTTCGACAGGATTCGGTCCGCCATGCCGCCATCCGTCACCACGTCCTGCCGCCGCTTCAGCCGCATCGGCGTGACCGATGTCATCGGCTCGACCCCCTCCACGTCGACCTCGTTCAGCTGTTCCATGAAGTTCAGGACCGCGCTCAGCTCGCCCGCGAGGGCAGGCAGGTCTTCTTCCTTCACGGCGATCCGCGCCAGATGCGCGACCTTGCGCGCGGTGTCGATGTCGATGGACATGGGGGCAACTCCGTCCTTAGATCGGGGCAGGGTTTAACCGCCGGCCGGCCCGCCCGCAAGGGACAAGGGCAGCGACGACACAGAGGGGAGAGGCACATGAACATCATCTGGCTTGGCCATTCCGGCTTCCGCATGGAGATCGAGGGGGCGGTGATCCTTGTCGATCCCTGGCTGACCGGCAATCCGATGTTCCCCCCCGCCCGGAGGGCAGAGGCGATCGGGGGGGCCACCCATGTGCTGATCACCCACGGCCACGGCGACCACACCGGCGACGCAATCGCCATCGCGCAGGAACTGTCGATCCCCGTCGTCGGCATCTACGACCTGATGAGCTGGTGGGAAGGCAAGCATGGCATCGCGACCGTCGGATTCAACAAGGGCGGCACGGCGGACCTTGGCGGCGCGAAGGTCACGATGGTGAACGCCTGCCATTCCTCCTCGGTCGGCGGCGAGGACGGGCCGGTCTATGCCGGGCACGAATCCGGCTACATGATCGCGGGCGAGGGTCACACGATCTACGTCTCGGGCGATACCGACATCATGGCCGACATGGAATGGATGGGGGAACTTCACGCGCCCGACATCGGCATCCTGTGCGCCGGCGGCTTTTACACGATGGACATGAAGCGCGCGGCCTTCGCGGCGCGCAAGTACTTCGCCTTCAAGACGGTGATCCCCTGCCACTACCGCACCTTTCCCGCGCTTGAACAGGACGCAGGGGCGCTGCGGGCGGGACTGCCGGGGGTGAACGTGATCGAGCCCGAGGTGCTGGTCCCGATCACGATCTGAGCGCGCCGCGGCGGCGCCCTGCCCCGTCGCGCATCCCGCCCGATCAAAACCGCGGATCCCGGGGCCTCCGTCCCGGCGGATCGGCGGTCAGCCCGATATCGCGGCGGATATGCGCGGGCAGGTCATCCACGTCCGGGGCGCGCGGTCCGAAGAGGCGCGCGACGGCGCGCCGGGTCAGCGCCAGCATCAGCGCCACGACGACGCGCGGTGCGCCGTGGCCCTCGATCAGCGCGCCAAGATCGGCAGCGGGGAACCGGCGACGTGCGGTATCGAATTCAACGATCATGTTCGTCTCCCTGGCCGTCGGCCGGAAGGCGGCGGACGGCACTTTGCGGTTGGATTGAAGCGCGGACGGCAGAAGGGTGCATTTGCCCGGCCGGCCGTCACATGGTTGGATTTCAGAAGGATCCGGCGATCAGGCGCCGGTGGCCGTTTGCGTCAGCAGAATCGCGTGCCGGAAACGGTCGATCGGGACAGGCGGAGGCGTCCCACGCGCTGGCGCAGTGCATTGCGGTATGAAGCCATGTTGCGCCCTCCTGTCCTCGGGGTTGCGGGATGTCGGCACAATAGCAGGGCGCCCATCGGGACAAAGCCGTGGATTGTACCTGCCCTCACAATCGGATTGTATGTGCCCGCGCCAACACAATGCAGCCCTTGGTCGGCCCCGGGTGCCCCCCTCGGGTCAATCCCTGCGCCCAGAAAAGAAGTCCCGCAAGAGCCGCCCCGCTTCCTGCGAACCGATCCCGTCATAGACTTCGGGCGCGTGATGGCACTGGGGATGGGAGAAGACCCGGGCGCCATGCGCGACTCCGCCCGACTTCGGATCCTCTGCCCCGTAGTAAAGCCGGGCGATCCGCGCGAAGGATATCGCGGCAGCGCACATCGGGCAGGGTTCCAGCGTGACGTAAAGGTCATGCCCCGGCAGCCGTTCCGACCCCGCCGCCGCGCAGGCCGCCCGCAGCGCCAGAACCTCGGCATGGGCGGTCGGGTCTGACAGTTCGCGCGTGCGGTTGCCTGCGGCGGCAACGACCCGGCCGTCGGGCGCGACGACGACGGCACCCACAGGCACCTCGCCGCGCAGGGCGGCGGCGCGCGCCTCTGCCAGCGCGCGGTCCATATGGCTGCGAAATCCCGCCATCCGCCTGTCATGCCGCGCGCCCGCCTGTCGCGCAACCGCTTTCCGTTTGACCGAATCGGCGCTAAGGGGTGCGCTTCAGATCTCTGCCGCCTGCCGAAAGGGCCAGCCCATGACCGAAGACGCGAAACAGGGCGAACGCATCGCCAAGGTGATGGCCCGTTCCGGTGTCGCCTCCCGCAGGGATGCGGAACGGATGATCATGGAGGGCCGGGTCAAGGTCAACGGCCAGCCGGTGACAAGCCCCGCGCTCGATGTTCTTTCCACCGACAAGGTGACGCTTGACGGCAAGCCCATCGACGCGCCGCAACCCGCGCGGCTCTGGCTTTACTACAAGCCCCTGGGTCTCGTGACGTCCACCCGCGACGAAAAGGGCCGCCAGACGGTCTTCGACACCCTGCCCGAGGGGATGCCCCGGGTCATGAGCGTCGGACGGCTGGACCTCAATTCCGAAGGTCTTCTGCTGCTGACCAATGACGGAGAACTGAAGCGGCGGCTCGAACTGCCCTCGACCGGTTGGCTCAGGAAGTACCGCGTGCGGGTGAACGGACGCCCCAACGACCTGACATTCGATCCCCTGCGCCGGGGCGTGACCATCGAGGGCGAGGAATTCCTGCCGATGGAGGTGACGCTCGACAAGCAACAGGGTGCCAACGCCTGGCTGACCGTCGGCCTGCGCGAGGGCCGGAACCGCGAAATCCGCCGCGCGATGAGCGAGGTGAACCTGATCGTGAACCGGCTGATCCGGGTCAGCTACGGCCCCTTCCGGCTGAACCAGATGAAGCCGGGCGAGGTGATCGAGGTAAAGCGCCGCGTGCTGCGAGAGCAGCTGGGCGAAATGTTCGATGGCCTGGCGGGATCGGAGGGTTCGGGCGAC